>JACCDI011826529.1_pt1 | contig 14968 bp, 13 predicted proteins | sample 7442791 | NCBI WGS metagenome assembly JACCDI01 (sample SAMN15323434, study PRJNA562643) | freshwater metagenome | isolation source: river surface water | place: USA:Blue River Watershed | collected 2017-08-15 | reverse complement strand
TCATCACTTTTTTATATGAGGTCACCCTATAATCAAGTAATATCATTTGGACACACTTTCATTAGTCCAAGCAAATTCACAAATTTAAGATGAATAGCAAATTGTTAAAAGAAGCAATTGCAGACGCAAAGGCCGTTAGAGAAACTGCTTTAGCTAATGCAAAAATCGCTCTTGAAGAAGCATTCACTCCTAAACTTCAATCTATGCTTTCTAGAAAATTACAAGAAGAATTAGAAGGCGAAGAAGAGAAAGAAGAAGAAGAAATGACTCAAGAGAACGCAGTATCTTCAGAAATCGGAACAGGCGATGGTACTAAAATGCCAGCAGCAGCGGTTTTCACTTCAGCAGCACAAACAGATGATTTATCGGCAGCAGATGTTGATAAAATTTCTGCAGAAGTTGGTTCAGAAGATGAAAACGCTGAAAAGGTAGCAGGTATCACCGAAGGTGAAGAAGAAGAAGAAGACGTAACAGGGGCAACTCCTGGTTCAGCAATGAACGAAGAAGAAGGTGATGAAGATGAATTAGACATCGAAGAAATCATCAAAGAATTGGAAGCAGAAGCTGATGAAGAAGCTCCTGTTGCTGAAGAAGAGCACGAAGAAGAGGCTCCAGCGGTAGCAGAAGAAGAAGCTGAAGTAGAAGCACCAGTTGAAGAAGAAGAGGAAATCGATTTAGATGAAATCTTAAGAGAAATGGGATACGGAGATGAAGCTGAAGAGGAAGCTCCTGTAACTGAAGAAGAAGATGGTGAAGACCATTCTGCTGAATTAGCTGCAAAAGAAGCTGAATTAGGTGAAGCGTACAAAGTAATCTCTTCTTTGAAGAAAACTATCAACGAAGTAAATCTTCTAAACGCTAAGTTATTATATGTGAACAAATTGTTCAGAGGATATAACTTAACAAACGAACAAAAGACTAAGGTTGTTGAAACTTTAGACAGAACAAAGAATGTAAGAGAAGTGAAATTAGTTTACACTACAATTGCAGAATCATTTAAAATTGGTTCAACTGCAACTAGAAAAACTACAACTAAACTTACTGAAAGTTACGCATCAAAGCCAGCACAATCTACTGCACCTGCAAAACAAATTATCGCTGAAGATAATTCTGCAGCAGACAGATTTAAAAAATTAGCTGGTATTATCAAATAATTGGTAATTAAAAATTAATTAAAAAATAAAAAACAAAATGGCAAACTTTAATGTTAAATCATTATTAGAGGCGAAAAATCCTCAGGCCGTGATGTTGGAGCAAACAAGAGGTCTAAGAACAAAATGGGAGAAAACCGGTTTGTTAGAAGGCTTAAAGGATAGAGACCAACATTCAATGGCAGTGCTTTTAGAAAACCAAGCACAACAATTATTAAGTGAAGCTACTGCTACAAGTGCAAACGCAGGCTCTGAAGAGTGGAGTGGTGTGGCTTTACCGTTAGTAAGAAGAATCTTTGGTGAGATTGCAGCGAAAGAATTCGTTTCAGTTCAACCAATGAACTTACCTTCAGGTTTGATTTTCTTTATGGATTTCAAATATGGTACTGCAAAATCTGGTAAAGCTACTACTGATTCTTTATATGGTGGAACTGGTGCTAAGTTCGGTAGAACTGATGCAGCATCTGGTGGTTTGTATGGCGAAGGTCAATACGGATATAGCTTACCAGGAACTTCATCTGCATCAAGTGTAGCTGCTACGTTTACTACTGCATCATGGGCTGATTTTGGGTTTGATAACTCTTTATCTGCTTCAATTGCTGCTACTCCTAACGTATTTAAGAAAATCACTATCGCTGCATCAGCTTTAACTAACGTTGATGTTGAAGCAGTTAAATTAATTTCTGTAACTGATACTAATGTTAATCAATTATATCCTGCTTTCGCAAAGCATGATTATGCTGGAGATAACATTATTTTATTTGCTTCAGGAGCACATGATACTACATTAACAACAGTTAAATTCCAAGAACAACCTGTTGCTTATGATAGAGGTGATTTTGAAGACAGAAATCCTATCACAGGTGGACCAGATGGTGGAACTAACTTGAACATTCCAGAAGTTGATTTGGAATTAAAGAGTGAATCTATCGTTGCTAAGACTCGTAAGTTGAAAGCAGTATGGACTCCAGAATTGGCACAAGACTTAAATGCTTATCACTCAATTGATGCTGAAGCTGAATTAACTTCTATGTTATCTGAATACATTTCATTAGAAATCGATTTAGAAATTTTAGATATGTTACAAGCAAATGCATTAACAACTGACCAATGGTCAACAACTGTGGGTGAAGAGTATGTAAATGGTGCTTGGGTAAATACAGGTGGTGCATCAAATGCATACCAAAAGAATACTTGGTTCCAGACTTTGGGTATTAAATTAAACAAAGTATCTAATAAGATTCACCAATTGACTATGAGAGGTGGAGCAAACTTCGTTGTATGTTCTCCTGACGTAGCTACAATTTTAGAATCAATTCCAGGATTCCACGTGAACGCTGAGAAAGATTCATTGCAATTTGCTGCTGGAGTATCAGTAGTAGGTTCAATCTCTAACAGATACACTGTTTATAAGAACCCATACATGACTTCTAATCAAATTTTATTAGGATTCAAAGGTTCTAACTTCTTGGAGACAGGAGCAGTTTACGCACCATATGTGCCGTTGATTATGACTCCATTAGTGTACGATCCAGACAACTTTACTCCGCGTAGAGGTGTGATGACTCGTTACGCTAAGAAGATCGTGCGTCCAGAATTTTACGGAAAAATCTATGTAAAAGACTTAGCTAACTTGTAATCTTCGGATTCAGTAACTAAATTCTAACATAGCGTAGAGTAAATAAAGAGGGGGGAGTAGAGATACTCTCCCTTTTTTTGTGTTTTTTATATTTAAATTTATGAGGTTACATACAATAAAAGATAAATACGAAATAGGTAAAATCAAAACCTATGAAGATGTGCCAGGTTGGATAGGTTGTGCAGAAGATATATACAAAATCATAATCGATAAATTGGAAGATGGTGATTCTATTGTAGAGATAGGAACATTCTTTGGTCAATCAACAATCTTTATGGCATCCTTAATAAAAGAAAGTGGTAAAAAGATAAACTTTGATACCATAGATTCTCTTTGGCAAATAGATGCGGATGTAAGAAGGGGTGACCATCCTAAATCGTTTTTCGAATACCGATTTTCCTCTCAATTGAAAGATATACCAATTGATGAATTAATAAAAGCCCATTATAGGTTATGTGGTGTAGAGGAATATATCAATCTCAAAATAGGGGATAGTAGGTGGATGTGGAAATGGTATGATGAGGAATCACTAAAATTTGTTTACATAGATGGAGACCATAACTATGAAATTGTAAAATTGGATATGGAAAATTGGTGGAGTAGAGTAAAGGTAGGAGGTTATTTGGGTGGAGATGATATAGATGCTTACCCATCGGTTTTACAAGCAATGAATGAGTTAATAAAAAAAGAGGGAATTTCGGAGAATAGAGTTCGTATATTTCCAAATTCTTTTTTAATTCAGAAGTGATATTTATAGATATAATTTAAATAATAAACTTAATGGAGAACTTAGCTTCTATATTTTTACACAGTAGAACACAAGCACATGAATTTCATACAAGAGTTTCAGGTCCGGGTTCATTAGCAATTCATATGGCATTAGAAGATTATTATACTCAAATAGTTCCACTTGTTGATGGTTTAATAGAAGCGTATCAGGGGCAATTTGGTTTAATACAATATAAACAAGTAAATGGAGTTGATAATAATGCAACAAAGGAAAATATAATTTTATACTTTGATAAGTTAATATCTATTCTAAAAAGAGAAAGAGAAATAGATGAGTTGCAAGAGAGTTGGATTCAAAACGAATTAGATAATATTGCAAAATTGTTATATTCAACAAAATATAAATTGGTTAATTTAGCATAACCACAAATATAAATTAGATGTCAGTAAATTCAAATATAAATAACTATCCAGGATCATCATCTTTTGAAAGTGGTCAAACACCTTTTGGAATATATGATGATGATAGTATATTTGGAGATGATGCTCCAAAAGTGGCACTTTGGTGTGCGAGGAGATTGGGATACCCGATTATAGATGTTGAATTAATAGATGATCAATTTTATGCGTGTTTTGAGGAAAGTATATCCGAATACTCTGCGCAGGTAAATCAATTTAATATAAGAAATAACTTATCAATTGTAGCCGGTCAAAGCACATCAACAAATTATACCGGCCAATTGGTAGATGGTTCATTTATACCAACGATAGTAAGAGTAAGTGATGCGTATGGAACATTGGCCGGTGTGGGTGGTAGAACCGATATAAAAAGAGGAGCAATTAGCGCAAGTGCAAATACCCAATCCTACGACTTAAAAGAATTTGCGGAAACACATGAAAGTGGAAGTAGAATAGAAATTACAAAAGTTTATTTCGAACCTAAACCCGCATTATCAAGATTCTTTGATCCATATTCCATTAGTGGTATGGGAACATTAAACATTACACAAGAATTTGGATTTAGTTCTTTTTCAACTGCAACTCAATTTGTATTGATGCCGTTTTATGAAGACCTTTTAAGAATTCAAGCTATTGAGTTTAATGACCAAATAAGAAAATCGGCGCATACATTTAATATAGTAAATAATAAATTAGAAATTTTTCCTGTTCCAACTGCTGACCATAAAATCTTCTTTGAGTATTATGTTAAAAAAGAATTTGAAAAAAATTCAATAACAACTACACCAAATGTAATTTCAGATTATTCAAACATTAGATATAGTTTTATACCTTATAGAAAAATAAATGATGTTGGAAGACAGTGGATACGAAAATATACATTAGCACTTTCTAAAGAGTTATTGGGTGCGATTAGAGAAAAATATAATACAATTCCTATACCGGGTGGAGAAACCACTTTAGATGGTGCGCAACTTAGGGCGGAGGCAACTGCGGAAAAAGAAAATCTAATTACACAATTAAGAGAAAATTTGGAAGAGGTAAGTAGAAAAACTCAATTCGAAAATAAAGCAGCTGAAACTCAACAACAATTAGAAATGTTACAAAAAGTTCCATTATCAATTTATATAGGATAAAATGCCACGTTTTAATTCAGCGAGAGATATAAAATTTTTTGAGCAGATTTCATCGGAATTAGTTGATGATGTGATAGAAACATTAGTAACTCTTTTCAAAGTAAATGTGACGGAAACCTCATATAATCTTTATGGCGAATCTCTAAACAAAAGATACTATAAAGGAATGGAAACTTATAGTGTTATAGAAAGGGATGCTACCGAAGCTAATTATGAAGGATATGGTTCGGATGCAAGTAGAACAACTCGATTCCGATTCAATCGCCATACTCTAATAGAAAAAGATTTTTATCCTGAAATTGGTGATTATGTTTATTTGGATGGCTCGTATTATGAAGTGTTTAATGTAAATGAAGATCAGTGGATTGGTGGACAGGGTGGTAATAAGTTTTCAGTTATATGTGAAACATTTATTAGCAGAAATGCAACTATTAATTTAGAACAAATAACTAGATAATGGCAGATAAAGAATTTTCAAAGATAGTAAAACAAAACGAATCTAGTATGATAGAAATATCGTTAATAGATGTCGATACTATTGTTGCCAATTATATGGAAAAAAATTTGATACCGGTATTAGAACAAAATGGTAATCAAATTAATGTACCACTACTTTATGGAAATGCGGAAAGATGGAAATCGGCTCAAAAAGATGGGTATATAAAAGATAAATTGGGTAAAATTCAATTACCAATTATAATGTTTAAAAGAAATTCAATCGAAAACAACGAAACATTAAAATTTTTAAGAGACCAAAAATTAACCTACCCAACCGTAAGAAAATACTCACACAAACATTCTTATGATAGATTTTCATTGCTCAATCCGGATTTGAAAAAAAGGTTTGAAGCCTATGATGTAAGAATGCCGAATTATGTTACACTTACTTATGAGGTAGTATTTTGGACAGGGTTCACCGAACATAACAACAAAATTATTGAGCAATTTCAATATGCAAATGAATTGTATTGGGGTGAAGATGATAAGTATAAGTTTAGAGTATTGGTAGGTAATTTCGATAATCAGCAGGAAGTTGGTGCAGGGGCAGAAAGAATCATCAGAACAACCTGCACTTTAAGTGTAAATGCTTACCTATTACCAAAAAGATTTGAAAATCAACCTACAACTCAAAAAGGATTTACAATACGAAAAGTGGTTGTTGGTAATGAAGTTGTATTAAATGGTGGATTGGGAACTGATGTAAATGGAAAATTAACAACAAACTTGGAAGATAAATTGGATGCGAAAAGAAATCAGATTTTAGGGAACGATTTGGAAAAAGAAGATAAGAGATATGATTCTTAATACTACAATTTTTTAACCTATATATTTATAAAAGAATTCAACAATAAAATATTAAATGGCAACTTTCCAAATAAGAAGAGGTGGTAGTAGTGCTAAAGGGACACTAGGGTATGGAGAACCATACTTAAATGCTGATAGCCAAAGTATAGTTTTTGGTGCTAGTGGTAGTGAAGAAATAACTTTGGTTAAATTAAATACTGGTAAAACTTCATCTTCTAAATGGAGTGGTTCTTTGGCAAACTCGGGTTCATTATCCATAACAGGAGATTTAACTGCATCTAACGCTTATTTTGCTGGAAATGTTTTTGTTAGTGGTAATATAAAGATTGGTGACCAAACATCTGATGTTGTAAATCTTATTGCAACTTTAAGCGGTTCATTAACACCAGATCAAGATAGTATTTACGATGTTGGTGCTTCTAATAAAAAATGGAATAAATTATTTGTCAATAGTGCATCTATTGTTCATATTGAAAATTTAGGAAATGTAACCCATATTTCCTCATCATTGGCAAGTTTAAATGGAGCAACTTCGAGTTTGTATTCATATACTGCTTCTAATGATGCTACTAATACAACTCAAAATAATAGATTAAATAATTTAGAAACTGCTAGTGGAAGTTTAAATTCATATACATCCTCTCAAAATACTATAAATTCAATAATTAATACTCATACACAAAGTGTCAATAATAGATTAAATAGTATAGAAGGTGTAAGTGGTTCATACGCAACAACGGGAAGTAACAATTTTATAGGAAATCAAAAAATTACAGGATCTTTATCAATATCTGCGGGTGAATTTAATGTTGTGACTGGAAGTGGAGCTGTAACCAGTTCTTTAACTTTTGATCACACTCAAGCAGATGGTGTAAATCTAGAATTAAAATATGATAATAATTCTACTAATGATGAACATTCATTAAAAGTAAAGGTTTGGGAAGCTGGAATTTATACTTATTTCAAGCGAAATGGTACAGATTATCCTATATTCAATGTTGAAAATTTTCTCAATAGGAACTTATACATTTATACGGATACTCGATTATATGATTCAACTCTAACAATTGATAATAATCTTTTTGTTAAAGATAATGCCGAAATCACAGGTTCTCTAATTGTATTGGGTGGCGTAACTGCTTCTATACACTCAACAAACGGAGTAATATCAGGTTCATCTCAAATAATTAGTATATTAGACCCATTAAATAATGCAAGTCAAAGTATTCATATTGCAACCGCATCACTAAATTCATTTAGTGCATCGGTTATTGCAACTGGTTCTATAATAAATACATTTACATCGTCTGTAAATTCTTACACATCTTCTTTAAAAGATGCAATTGAATTAACTGGTTCTGCGGTAACAATTAAAGGAAACCTTTTAGTTAAGGGTGTTACAACTACTGTAAATTCTACAACAGTAGATATCGGTGATAATATAATTTCACTTAATGGTAGTGCTGCATCAAATGGTGGCTTAATTATAAGAGATGCATCAGGTGGTTCAATTAATTCAGGATCTATACTTTGGGATACTGCAAACGATTATTGGATAGCAGGTATTGCAGGTGCAGAAGAAAGAATAATTTTAGAAACACAGTATAATACTTTTAGTTCATCTATTAATAGTAGAGGAGTAAATTTAGAAATACAAAGTGCAAGTTTTCATTCTTACAGTAGTTCTATAAATTCTTATACTGCATCTAATAACACAACAAATACCACTCAAAATAGTAGATTAGATGCAATTGAAACTTCAACAGGGAGTTTAAACACTTATACTGCTTCAAATGATGCTACTAATACAACTCAAAATAGTAGGTTAAACTCATTAGAAGTTGAAAGCGGTAGCGTAAGAACAACTTACAACGCATATACATCATCTGCGAATACAAGATTGACATCATTAGAAACTGAAAGTGGAAGTATTAGAAGTGATTTTAATACACATACTTCATCATTCAATGTTGCAAGTTCTTCTTTTAACACAAGAGTTGGTAATTTAGAAAGTTTCAGTTCATCTTTGGATACCGTTTTTGTATCTGAAGTAGAATTTGGAACATATACCGGTTCTTTACATTCATTTACATCATCAGTAAATTCAACAACCGCTTCTCATAATGGAAGATTAATTTCGTTAGAAGCGACAACTGCTTCTTTAAATGTTGCAACTGCAAGTTTATTTGTATCATCATCTCAACTTACATCATCATTATCTCAAATTTCCGCATCGTTTAATGCTAGAATCAACACTTTCGTAGCGGGAACAGGATTTTTAGATGCATTTACTTTTGAAAGTTATACTCACTCTTTACACACCCATACTAGTTCAGTAAATTCATATACATCATCTGCAGATGGTAGGTTAAGCGCATTAGAATCATTTACATCATCATTAGATGCAACTTATGCAACTGATGCTGATGTTACTTCATTAAGAGGAACGTTGAACACATACACATCTTCTAACGATAGTAAGATTGGTTCAATTTATACTGCAACAAGTAGTTTAAATTCTTACACCGCATCTAATGATTCCACAAATACCGCACAAAATAATAGATTAAATGCATTAGAATCATTTACTTCATCATTGGATGCGGTTTTTGCATCGGATGCTGATGTAACATCATTAAGAGGAACTTTAAATTCATATACTTCTTCTAATGATGGAAAAATTAACTCAATTTATTCCACAACTGAAAGTTTAAATTCTTATACTGCATCTAATACAGCTAATATAAATTCAATCAATTCTACATTGAATAGTTTGAATTCTTATACATCATCAAACAATGGTGTAATTAGTAATTTGAGTGCATATACTTCATCAAATATATTGAACATAAATGCTATTCATACTGCTACTGCAAGTTTGAATACATTTACTTCATCATTTACCTTAAATTTAAATGCGATTCATTCGACAACTGCGAGTTTGAATTCTTATACTGCATCTAATACAACAAATATTAATGCAATTCATACTTCAACAAGTAGTTTAAATGCATATACGGCATCTAATAATTCAAATCTTTCTGCTCTCAATACCGCAACCGCGAGTTTAAATTCATTTACATCTTCTATTAATACAACAATTAAGACGAGATTAGATGCGGAGAGTGTGGTTAGTGGTTCATCACAAATTACTTTAGCATCTACCACAGGATTTGGTACATATATAAATCAATCTCTATTAACTACTTCCGATGTTAGATTTAATTCATTGGGTGTTGGGATGGCTGCATCTGCTACTCCAGGAAGAATAGATGCTACAAATGATATAGTTGCATACTCTTCATCAGATAAAAGATTTAAAACTAATATAATTCAAATAGGTTCTCCTATCCAAAAAGTGAAACAAATTGGAGGATATGAATTTGATTGGATTCCAAATATTGAACATGGATACGAAGGGCATGATGTAGGTGTAATCGCACAAGAAATTGAAGCGGTTGTACCAGAATTGGTTACTACGAGAGAAAGTGGATACAAGGCTGTTAAATACGATAAACTTACTGCACTCCTAATAGAAGCAATCAAAGAGCAACAAAATACAATTGAAAAATTGGAGGAGAGAATTAGTAAATTGGAAGCAGAGGAGTAATCATATTTAATATATCCTCTTTCTCATATTTATATTAGTTAAACACTAAATAATTTATTAATTCAAATGGCAGCAGGTAAATATTCATTTTCAATAGAGCAGGGAGCGACTTATCGATTTTCTATCGAATACACCGATGCTTCTGGATCAGCTATTGATTTGCAGGGATATAATATGAAAATGCAAATTCGTTCTGATTATGCTGATAATTCAAATACTTTATACGCAACATTAACTGATATAACTTCTTCAATTGCAAGAACAGGAAGTTATTTATGGTTTACCGGAAGTGCTGGAACTGGAAGTGAAGGGACAGCATCGGCAGCCGGACAAGGTCAAATAGGAGTTTATTTGAATGCGGATACAACTGCTGATTTTACATTTGAGGAAGCATATTATGATATAGAATTATATAGTGGCGATGAAGTTTACAGATTATTAGAAGGTGTGATTACCAACAAAAAAGAAGTAACTAGAATTTAATAATGGCTAGTAATAAAGTAATTATAAATAGTGAGGCAAATTCCGTAATTATTTCTGAACCAGTTGGTGGTTCTAGAATAGTAAAAGTAATTGCAGCCGGTCCGCAGGGAGCTAGAGGTGAAGGGTTTAATACCGTATCATCATCTTTAAATGCCCGATTAGATATATTAGAAGATTACAGCGGTTCTTATACGGGTTCATTTAGTGGTAGTTTCTTTGGTAATGGAGGTGGATTGGTTAATATTCCTGCAGCAGGAATAGTTGGATTACAATTAAATCAAATAGCGAGTGGTGATGTAACTGCATCCGTTAGTAATGGTTCAACTGCATTCAGAATATTTGATAGTGGAAGTGATTTATTAAAGTTAGATGATAGCGGAAAACTTTGGGTAACGGGATCGGTAAGTGCATCATTAATATTTGGACAAGTAGTAAGCGGAAGTGAATTAATATTTAGTAAATTAAGCACATCACAAAGTTCGGAATCACAATTAGTAATTGGAAATTCGTTTGGTGATTATGTAAACAAACAAACTACTATTTTTAAAAATGGTGATGTTATATTAAGTGGAAGTTTAATTTTGGAAAAAAAGAATACAATTCCACCCGTAGAAGGAGGACTATTCTTTTCCTCATCAAACGAATTTTATCTTGGTTTTAGTTAAATTGAAAATGTTATATATTTATACGTGTTACGATAGACCCCAATAAAAAGTAAATAAAAGAAGATGGCAATTTGGAAAAAAGTCATAGTATCCGGTTCGATAGCAGAACTAAATACCGTATCGGCATCATTAGCAGTAGTTGTTGGTGCAAATGGATACAATAAAATAGGTGTAGACCAAGCGACAACAAAATTATCCGGTTCGTTTACCGGTTCGTTTAAGGGTGATGGAAGTGGTTTGACAGGATTAGTAACCACTTTAGGAATTACTGGTTCAGATAATACATTTAGTTCAGTTGATTTATTAACACAAAACTTAACTGTTCAAGGTGTTAATACTGAAATTAATACTACAATTAGTGGACAAACCCTAACAATTGGTTTAGTTGATAATCCTTCAATCACCGGTGATATTACAATTGGTGGTAATACTATTAGTTCATCAACTGATACCGCGATAGAATTAACCGGTACTAATGTTGAAGTTAGAGGTGATTTAACTGTAACAGGAAATGATATCAAATCATCAACTGGTGCTACAAACATTACTCTAACTGCTAATACTTTAACTACTTTTGCGGGGGATATAAAAGTAAATGGTAATGATATTAGTTCATCAACCGCAACTGCATTAACATTAGATGGTGAAAATGTAAAAGTTGTTGGTGATTTAACCGTAGGTGGGAATGATATTAAATCTAGTACTGATGCAACTGCAATCACATTAAGTGGGGCAAATGTAAGTATGCCAGGTAACTTAAGTGTTAGTGGAGATTTAACTGTAACAGGTGATTTAACTTATTTGAATGTTACCAATTTAGCAGTAGAAGATAAATTTATACTCCTAAATAGTGGTTCAACTGATCCTGATGAAGCCGGTTTAGTAGTTGATATGGGAGGCGGAAGTGGTTCTGCTTACGCATTTGATTCAGCAACATTAAGATGGGGTTTCACTGGTTCATTAGAACATAATTCAACATCATTTGTACCCGATGCATTCGTAGCATCTGTAATTACATCGGATATAGCAGCATACCAAAAAGTTGGAAACATAAGAGTTGAAAGTGGAGAAATTTATATATACGTTTAATAATAATACAAATTAGGTTATGGGAATTTTTACAAAAAACCAAAAGGTTACTCCTTCGGAATTAGATAATAATAAGGAAGGATTACAAGAAGAACAAGTTGTTGAGCCGAAGAAACCGAAACAAAGTGGTGGAGTAGATTTAACAATAGAAGAGTTTGAGTATCTCTTCAGTTTAATTAAAAACTCAACATTTAAGGGTACTGAATTAGAAATTATTTACAGTATTATTCTTAAATTACAAAAGAGATATTTAGAGAAGAAACAATAACCAAAAGGTTATTGTTTTTTTTTATCTAATAAAAATAATTATAATATTTATTGTTGATATTGTTGGCCCGAAAGGGAAGTGGGCATTCGTAAAGATTGTAACCAACCGCGATAGAAGAAGATTTATTTAAAAAGACTCATAATGGGTACTCACCATAGTGTGTCATTCTTATATTCTATCCAACCCTTTTTTTCCAACGATACTAATCTCAAATTGTAGTATTAAATGCCAAATTGGAAAAAAGTCATTGTAAGTGGTTCGGATGCATCCCTTAGTAATTTAGTAGTAGATTATAATATATCAGCATCATTTTTTACCGGAGCTTTCAAAGGAGATGGTAGTGAATTAACTAATATAGCATTTGATGATGGTTTGCCTGATAATGGGTATGATTACAATATACCCGATTTCAATGCAATAAATGACCATCAAACGGGTTCACAAGTTTATATTTTAGATTTCCAAAACGAACCTTTAGTAGGAACACCGGTAGGAGAAATAACTTGGATTGCAAACAGCACCGGCGCATCTCAATTATTACCAACAAACAATGGTGTATATATTGTAGCAAATGATGCGTTAGTTGGATTATTTACATCTAATGGATATAGTGGAAGTATAGTAGGAATTGGAAACGTAATGAATTTCAGTTCTTCGGTAGATAGTAGAATTAATGATTTAGGAGGAGCAGGAGGGGTAGTATCAGGTTCTATACAAATAGTCAATTTAGGATTTTTACAAACTTCATCTTTTAACACATTTACTTCATCATATATAACAACATCTGGATCATTAGATACTCGATTAGATGTTTTAGAGGCATATAGTGCATCTCAACAAGTTCCTACATCATCTTTTTCATTTAGAACTACTCAAACGGATGTTTATTGTAAAAACTCATCTGGATATCAAATTGATAAAGGAATGGTAGTTAGAATCACCGGCTCAATTGGTGATAATCCTTTAATTGTAACTGCTAGTTGGGGTAGCGAAATGGGTTCTGCTAATACTTTAGGAATAGCTACTGAAACTATTGCAAATGATGCGTTTGGAATGGTAATTACCGAAGGTGTATTAGTAGGAGTTAATACACAAGGAATGACTGCCGGTCAACTTATTTATTTGGGAGCAAATGGAGCTTTTACAACAACTGTTCCAACACCCCCATCTCATAGTGTAAGATTAGGAGAGGTATTAAGAGTACAATCTAATAATGGTTCAATATATGTTAGAGTAGATAATGGTGCGGAACTAGAAGAATTGCATAATGTAATAGATACTTCTACTGATGCATCGTATGGTGATTTATTAGTAAAAAGTGGAAGTCTTTGGAAAAACTCTAAACAATTAACAGGTTCTTATTCAATAACAGGTTCATTAAATTTTAATGGAAATGGTTCGATGATAACTTTACCAAATCATTCATCGGCTCCATTATCACCTCAATCGGGTTCGTTATATTTTAACACAACTGATTTTCATTTCTATGGTTGGAATGGAAGTATTTGGAAACAATTGGATAATTAAATCAATAGTTACAAAAACAATATTTATATAATATAAAAAGAATTAAATACAAAATAGATGGCACTTAAATTTAGAAGAGGTTCGACAGCAGATAAATCAGGTTCATTAGCATTTGGAGAACCATATGTTAATACCTCATTAGGAACTTTACAAATAGGAGGTAATAATGGTGATATAACCCTCTTAATAAATTCATCGTCACAAGGAATTTCCGGTTCATCTTTGGACATTACCGGAAATGCAAAAATCGATGGTAATTTAACGTTGGGTGGTAACATCACAATTGGTGATCAAACTTCGGATACCGTTGCGGTAAATGCAAACCTTAGCTCATCTATTATCCCATCGCTTACAAACACTTTTGATTTAGGTAGTGAAACAAAAGCGTGGAGAGACCTTTATATCTCAACTGGTTCAATCAAAATTGTTAATCCAGGAACAAACACAGTTGTTGGAACTCTAACATCAAATGCTAGTGGTGATTTTAAAGTAAGTGGTGAAGTAAGTGGTTCGACAATTGCAGGATTGGGAAATGCTCAACAATATAGTTCTTCGGTTAATAGTAGATTAGATAGTATTCAAACTACAACTGCTTCTTTAATAGGAAGAGTAAATTCATTAGAAACAAAGAGTGGAAGTTTAGAACAATCATTCCATACTTATTCCTCTTCATTAAACACTTATACCGCATCTAATAATACAACTAATAATACTCAAAATAGTAGATTAACTGCAATCGAAGCTACGACAGCAAGTTTAAACACTTATACTGCTTCAAACGATGCTACTAATACAACTCAAAATAATAAGTTAGGTTCATTAGAAAGTGTTAGTAGTAGCCTATTAACTTTTTCTTCATCAGTAGCAAATGCAATTGAATTTACTGGTTCTTCAGTAACATTGAAAG
>JACCDI011488838.1_pt1 | contig 14973 bp, 9 predicted proteins | sample 7442791 | NCBI WGS metagenome assembly JACCDI01 (sample SAMN15323434, study PRJNA562643) | freshwater metagenome | isolation source: river surface water | place: USA:Blue River Watershed | collected 2017-08-15 | reverse complement strand
GTTAGAACTTACGTTGTTGGAACTATCGTTGTTAGAACTATCGTTGTTAGAACTATCGTTGTTGGAACTATCGTTGTTGGAACTATCGTTGTTAGAACTTACGTTGTTGGAACTTACGTTGTTGGAACTAACGTTGTTAGAACTATCGTTGTTGGCGATTTCATCGTCCCAACTTTCGCTGTTTGAGCTTGCGTTTTCAGTATAACTGTTAGCCGAATTTGATTTGTTTGTTCCGACATTTTTCGAAGTGACGTCATAAGAACTGTCTAAGTCGGTCTCCGCATTATTGATCTCATTTGAATTCTCGTAGTGTGAATTTTCTACAGCGATCGCTACGCGATTTTTAGATTCTTTAATATCAGCTTTAAGTTTCTCAATAGTTGGGGTGCTCGTTGCGTTTTTGAATTCAGGGTCAACGATAATTGTTTTTTCGGATTCTAGATCGTGCAACAATTTAAACATTGCGATTGATTCTTGTAACGCTAATTCACGAACGCGAAGATTTTCTTTTTCAGCTTCTATTTCCTCTTGTATTGATTCATATTCAGTTTTTGCAGCGCTGATTTCACTATTCAGTCGTTCAATTTCTTTTTTCTTTTTAGTTGCTGAGAGTTGCTGACTTAACGCATTGGATTTTTCTTCCAAGTCATTAAGCTCTGTTGTCATCGCATTTATTTTAAATTGGGTGTCATTGCGCTCTGCTTTTGCGTTGTCAACTTTTGTTTTTGCATTTTCAGATTTCCATGAAACAGCAGTATTTGTCGCAATTCCTTTTTCGCTATTCGGGTTTTTTGCGACATATTCTTTCACTAAATAAGCAGCCATAGGAGAATCTTTTTCTGCTATAGATTGTTTGATTTCAGTGTTTATTTGCTCTAATTCCAGAAGTTTTTCTCGAAGCTCCTTCTCTCTGTTTTTTGAAATGTCATAAGCCGCAATGGCTGCAATACTCTTATTCTGTGATTGAATCATTAATTTTCTCGTGTCAGAATATCTCACGCTGTCTTTGTGAGTCTTTGGCGCTTCAAATCGAGCATTTTGAAAATTTTCGTAAGCTTCGTCAGTCTCCACCAACGTCTGCTGAACCAACTCAAGAAGCGTTTTAGAAGTTTTCTCAGCGGTTTCAATCTCTCTCTTTAGTGCAAGAATCGTTTTTTCTTGTGAGGTTAATACGGAATCAATTTCGATGCGTTGATTGACCGGGACAGCTGGAGAACTGTTTGTGGAAGCTTGTGTTGAAGTTGAGTTTGATGTAACAGTGTTGGCTGCAACATCATTACTTGTGGTAGTCCCAGCATTCACATCAAGTTGTGATTTAGCAAGAAGCATTTGGCGCTGAAGATCTTCAATACTCTCATACAACGGATCGTCCCAATAACTTTTTACTTCTAGTTTTTCTCGACCATCGATTTTGGTATACACAATTTCCTGTCTGAATAATTGTGATCCCTCAGACGGTGGTATTTTCACCTGAACTTCATGAATTTGTGGACTTCCTGGAGGTTGTATTTTATAGGTGTAATTTCCTGCAGCTGGAATGAAAAGTAAATATTGTCCATTGGATTCACTGGATTGTGTGTCCATGATCTTTCGATTTGTCAAGTTATCGAAAACTTGAATTCTCGCTTTCGTTTCAGACGAGTTTATCCGTGAAATGAACTCACCCTTGAGGTAAGTAATATTCATTGGAATTCCATTTACAAAAACGCGATAAACAAATAATTTGTCTGGAGAAGTTAAACGACTACTCGCGAAATATGCCGTTGTGTTTAGTGAGTCTGTAATAAAGAACAGGTCGTCATCGGGTGTGTTGATGGCGAAATCCATATTAATTGCTGGGCCAAAGTCGTTGATGCTTGCATTCCATTCACATCGAAAAATATCATACCCACCCATACTTCCATGACCTTTGGAAGCGAAGTAAAGAGTATTTCCATTGGGGTGCATGAATGCAAAGTCTTCATCGAATTCAGTGTTAACATTTCCTTTCAGTTTAACCGGAGGGGTAAACGTTCCATTCACACGAGAAGTCATGTAGATGTCTTTCCCATTGGTTCCGTCTTTACCTCTGCTTGAAAAGAAAATTTTCTTTCCATTATTCGGAAGAAAAAAGACATGTTCGTCTTTTGATTTTAAGTCTAACTTTGAGAGTAATTCTTTCGGTGTGGATATTATTTTTCCAATGGATGGATCAATATTCATGTATCGATAAAAACTCGTTTTATCAGCTTCTGTTTTCTCTAATACTTGGACATCTTTAATGCTGTTCATGAGATTTAGTCCAGATTCTGCTGATAACTTTTGGGCTTTGTAGTCCGATTTTGAAAGTTCTTTTTTCTCAGCAGTCGTCTCGAATTTTTCATATTCAGCTATTGCTTCCTTGAAGTTGTAACTGAGGTGGTAGGCTCTTGCAAGGTAGTAGTGTGTCTCTGGCTCGGTATATCCTCTCCTTACGCCGTCTTTCATAAAGAATATACACTTGTCACGGTCGCTCGTCGCGTAAATACCCGCCGCCCCAAAGCGGAAAGCATAAAGCGGATTACTGCCGTACAAAGAAACCAATTGAGAGTATATGGCATAGGCAGGGACGTAATTGCCTTCCTTAAAAAAAACATTTGCCTCCTCAGCAAGGGTTTCCTCATCTATGGGCTTTTGAGCATAGAGATTCCCAAGGCAGAGGGTAAGAAATAATATGGATATTATTTTTTTGATGGGTAATTAGTTTTCTTTGGAGTTGTAAAAATACATCGCAAATTCGCTTCAATATTTTTTCACTCCATTTTTAAATACACAAATTATGAAGAATACTGTCCTTGCCGGTTCATATTCTATGGCTTTAGCTGTTTTGCTTGGGGCATTTGGTGCTCATGGCCTGAAATCAATGGTTTCGGAATATTCCGTTGAAATTTTCAACAAGGCAGTGTATTATCAAGTTATCCATTCGTTGGGTATTATCCTGGGGGCAACATTGTTGAAAAACAACAAGGCTCAAGTAGTGCTCAGAAATCTATTCCTTGCTGGTATTATATGTTTCTCGGGTTCATTGTACTTTTTGACCTTTTCCGATTTCCTGAATCCAACACTGAAGAAGGTAGTCGGTCCAATTACCCCAATAGGAGGGGTTTTCTTTGTAGCGGCTTGGTTGTACTTGGCTTATAAATCTCGCAAGGAATTGAATAATTATGGGTCCGATGAACAATAGCCCTTTTAAGGTGTTAACTTTGCAAAAAAAATAATTTTTATGTCATCACTAGTCGGAAAAAAAGCGCCTTCATTCAAGGCAGGAGCAATCACTAACGGAGGAACTGTAGTGAGTGATTTTTCATTGGATCAGTTCATCGGAAAGAAGCACGTTGTGTTCTTCTTTTACCCAAAGGATTTCACATTCGTTTGTCCAACTGAATTGCATGCATTTCAAGAAAAATTAGCTGAATTTGAAGCACGTAACTGTGCCGTTGTTGCTTGTTCAACAGATACTGAAGAAAGCCACTGGGGTTGGTTGCAAATGGAGAAGAAAGCGGGTGGTATCAAAGGAATTACGTATCCAATTGTTGCTGACGTTTCTAAAACTATTTCAGACACCTACGGCGTATTAGCTGGAGAATATGATTATGATTCAGAAGGAAACCTAGTAGCGAACGGGCCAATGATCGCTTACCGTGGACTGTTCTTAATTGACAAGAACGGCGTGGTAATGCACCAGTTGATTAACAACTTCCCATTGGGAAGAAACGTTGACGAGGCATTACGTATGGTAGATGCTCTTCAATTCTTCGAAGAGAACGGAGAGGTTTGTCCGGCAAACTGGTCAAAGGGTAGTGAAGGTATGAAGGCAGATCACGAAGGTGTTGCCAACTATCTTGCAAATCATTAATACAAGTTTTTTTGAAGGAAAAGGGCTCAAATAGAGCCCTTTTTTTTATGGTGTAGATTTATTTGTGACGTATTCTTGTAATTATGATGAAACGTTTATACTCCCTTGTTTTAGTTGCCTTATTTTCTTCAACCACAAACGCACAAGACCATCCGCTGTGGACCGACTTGATGCACAGCGATATTTCAGTTTTTGATTTTATAACTGAAATGAATGCTGCTTGGCCTAGCCGTCCGACAGAACGTGGACAAGGCTACAAACCATTGGAGCGCTTCAAGTGGTTAATGGAAACACATGCCGATGAAAACGGCAAGATGATGAACGGTAGGGAGACTCTCGAACTGTGGACCGCATTGAAGAACTACACGGGAGGACGTTCGCTTGCTGGAAATTGGCAACCACTTGGTCCAATTCTCGATGGTGTGACCACGCGAGAAAATATTGAAGGAGTAGGTCGTGTTTCTTGCATTGCCTTTCATCCGACGGATCCAAATATTATGTTAGTAGGAAACCCTGCAGGTGGCATCTGGAAATCAACTGACGGTGGTTCGACATGGTCAACCAACACAGATGATTTACCAACGCTCGGAGTAAGCTCAATAGCATTTGATCCATTAAACCCTGACGTTGTTTATGCAGGCACTGGTGATCGTGATGCTGGTGATGCCCCGGGTATGGGAGTGTTGCGAAGTGATGATGGAGGGAATACCTGGAACTTTGTGAACGCTGGTATTTCGACACGAACAGTAGGTGCTATGATTGTTTGCAACGATCAGGCAAGCAGTGTTGTTATTGCTACAGACTTAGGAATAAGAAGGTCAATCGATGGAGGACTGACATGGACACAAGTTTCAACGAATACCTTTGAATACAAAGACATGGCTCAGCATCCGACTGAACCCAATATCCTTTATGCTACGGGTGCTGGACGATTTTATAGAAGCGAAGATTTTGGGTTGACATGGGCGCAAAGTAATTCGGGAGTTTCGAACGGAACTCGCATGTGTGTTGCCGTGAATGCCGCTGAACCCGATGCCGTTTATTTGCTTCGCACAAATACATATGCTTACACTGGAACATTTAAAAGCGAAGACAGAGGGTTAACGTTTACGGAAATGAGCACATCTCCAAATATTATGGGATGGTCAGCAGATGGCTCGAGTACAGGCGGGCAAGCTTGGTATGACCTGTGTTTAGAAGGAGACGCATTAATTCCAAATGTCATTTATTGTGGTGGTATCCGTTTGAAAAAAAGTGTTGATGGAGGTGTGACTTGGCAAGATATCAACTCAAATTTTGTTCACGTAGATCAGCATGAGATGGCGATTAATCCGCACAACAAAGATCTTTATGTATGCAACGACGGTGGACTCTATAGATACGTAAACAATTCTGAATGGCAGGATATATCTAGCGGAATTGTAAACGGACAAATCTACCGAATGGGTCAATCGCCGCACGACGGAGCTCGAGCCCTTACTGGTTTTCAGGATAATGGCACTGCGGAATTTCAAGGTGCTCGCTGGGTCAGAACTGGCGGTGGAGATGGTTTTGAGTGCATGTATGATTATTCCGAAGTAGGTCGCAGATATAGCAGTATTTACTACGGAAGTCTGTATAGAACTTCTCCAACATATATTAATCAGAAGTTTGCTGGCGATGGAACAAATGGTATGACCGAAGAAGGTGCATGGAGCACACCGTTCTGTCTTCATCCTGACAGCAGTGCCACTATGTTTGTTGGAATGAAAAATATTTGGCGTTCTAAGAATATCAAACACCCAAACAAGGATTCGATTGTTTGGCAGAAAATATCGACAAACTTCTTGAGCGCAAACACCACCGATTGCAATCAAATTCGTTCGCATTACACCAACGGAAACGTTCTTTATGCCTCCAAGGGCTCGCGTAAATTGGGAAGAACAGACAATGCTATGAGCGATACTGTTGTGTGGCAAAACATCAGTACCTACTTGCCAAGTGCGGTAGTTGCGGTAAACGCCATTGAGACACATAAAACAGATTCACTCATCGTATACATTGCGTTCAATAAAAATGTCTACAAAAGTTTAACAGCTGGAACATCTTGGATATTGATGACACCCAACTTACCCGATGTTCAAATTAATACCATTGTTTCGGATACGTCGTCAGTGCTTGAGAATTTGTATATCGGAACCGATCTAGGAATTTACTACTGGGATGCAAGTATGACTGAATGGGTGAATTTCTCTTCAGGATTTCCATACGCAGCTCGTGTTACTGAATTGGAAATTTCTTATGATACGCCGAAGCGCATTCGTGCATCGACATATGGAAGAGGTTTGTGGGAAAGCGATTTGTACAGTCCAGAAACCAATATCTTTCCGACAAGCGCTGTCTGGAATTCACCCAACACATCAGGTGAGGTGATTGGCACCTTCGATGCGGAAATTTTCTTCTATCGCAATCTCGAAAACATTGATGTTTCCGATTTAACCGTTTCCGATTTTTATATTGAAAACGGTACCGTAAATGCTGTAACAGGTGGACCTTCCAACTACACGATTAACATCACCCCTACGAATTTCGGACAGATTCGTGTAGTTCTTCCAAGCAACGCAACAGTCGATAATTTTTTCACTGGGAATGCCGCAAGCGACACCTTGAAATTGGTGTTTATGCAGGCACCTGCTGCCTTTGGAAGTAAAGGTCCTGGCGGAGTAGGGGATGCCGATGACTTGGCGTTCTGGATGAGAGCCGACAAAGGCGCATTGCTAAACGGAGCTCTTTCGGCAAATGACGGAGACCCTGTTTACATCTGGCAAGACCATAGTGGAAACAACAGTCCGGCCTCCCAAGGAAGCGTGAATCAGCGACCAACGTTTGTTGCTGAAAACGGAGTGTATACTCGACCTGGAATTCAGTTCGATGGTGAAAATGATTTTTTGCAGATGGATGATGTCATCGGAGGTAGAAGCACAAGCGCATACTGTGTTGTAGAAACGGATTCCATTTTATTCAATGATCACGGCTGGTTTGCGAGCGCGCGTGTTCCGAACGGATATCTTCTTCATCCATGGAAGAATGACTATTATTATCACAGCGAGGTGTTAGATTTAGAAAGTGATTATTCAGGCTCTCCGATATTTTACATTGGCGAGGCTACTTCACCACACATCTATGGCCTTATCTATGAACAAGACGACATCCATCAATTGTTCTACACCATTTTCGATGATCATTTATATCCATTCCCGGGCATAGACATTGGTGCGCGTGATAACACAACACCAATTGATATTCGTTTTGGTTGGGATTACGATGAACGATTTGGTAAAGGAAGAATGGGAGAGAATATCCTCTATAAGCGAAGACTATTTTTGTCTCATCATACCATTGTAAATAATTATTTAGCGGTGAAATATGGTTTAGATCTTGGACTTCAATCAAGATATTTCCATCCAAACTATGCTGAAGAAGTTATAGGTATTGGTCAGGAAAATTCAGGCGATAAGCATGAAGTTGCTCAAGGCATGGGTGAGCTTGAAGTGAGTGCGGTAGGTGCCATGGTAGATGGAAATTATTTAATGGTAGGAAGTGATGTGAATACCATGGACATTAGCAATTCTGTTTATCCGTTTATATCAAATCGTATCGAGCGAACCTATGCATTCACACGCACGGGGGACAGCTTTAACGCGACGATTCGAATTCAAGCTTCTGAACTCAGCGCATTGAACGAGGTGAATTTAATTTTAACTGAATCCAATAATTTCGATTTAACAAGTCCATTGCAAGTTTACCCAATGACTTTGGTGGGCGATATGTTTGAAGTGACTCTTCAAATTCCATCTTCAGGAGTTTTCACAATAGGTGAAACACCGGTGCTTAACGTCGTTGAGAATTCCTTAGATAATGTTGCAATATTCCCTGTGCCAGCAGGAGATAAACTCTCTGTAAATGTCGGGCATGAAATTTTGAATGAAACCAGTTACATTATTTTTAATGTTGAAGGAAAGCAAGTGCTGTCGGGCAGAATTATCAATGCCAAATCTCAATTGAATTTGAATGATCTTGCGTCTGGAGTCTATGTGTTGCAGATTCAGGACTCAGGTTCATTGATGAAGCGTGAGTTTATTAAGCTCTAACAATTATATTTGTGTCAACCTTAAACTAAACACATGCGCAAAATTCTATTGATTATAGGTGTGCTTTTATCATTTTCATCTTTGGCACAGACATCCATCAGTGATTGCGATGGAGCGATTGTTTTATGTGGAGATTTATATACTGAGACGCAGGCTTCTTTCACAACAGGTAATGTGTATGAAGCAACAGGCGCTTGCAATGCAGGACTTGAGCAAAGTTCGGTGTGGTATACCTTCACGGTGCAGCAAGATGGAAATTTAAGTTTCATTTTAGATCCATTGAATGACGCCGACGATTACGATTGGGGCTTATTTGATATTACAACAGGTGGATGTGCAGGGTTGGGTACTACTTCTCCGGAAGTTGAGTGCAACAGTTATGGTGTGTTCGGAACAAATGGACCCACGGGTATTTCAACAGCAAATGGAGGAACAGGAAATTCAAACGGTCCAGGAAATTTGAATGGTCCAGCTTTTAATGCCGATCTACCCGTAACTGTGGGCTCAACATACGCTTTGGTGGTGATGAATTGGTCGAATAGTTTTGATGGATACACCATTGATTTTGGGCAATCCACTGCATCACTTTACGATCAGGTTCCACCTGTGCCAATTAGTGCTGTGACCGATTGCAGTAACTTAACTGTTGTACTGACGTTTAGCGAGCCTATCGTTGGTACGTCTGTTCAGCCTTCAGACTTTACAGTAACAGGTCCTAGCGGTACAATAACTGTTCAAGCGGTGACCGCGAATGCTCCGACTATGGCTGATATATTTACCATTGAGTTAGCGAATCAAGTGTTAATTGGCGGAACATACACGCTGAACATTACAAATACCACGGGCTTCGTAGAAGATGCATGCGGAAATCTTGGGACGCAAAGCATAACATTCGAAATTAGTGATCCTATTAATTTCGATGTAGCGACAACCACTGCCTGCAACGGTTTCGGAGGAAGCGTTTCTATCTCCAATATTACTGGGGGTGACGGAAATTACACGTTAAACTTCAACGGGACGAATCAGACGCAATTCAACTTGAGCAATGTGGTAGGTGGAAATTACACAGCGACAATCACCGATGGAAATGGTTGTTTGCGTGCCATACCCGTTACTGTTCCCAACCAAGATATTCAATTGGCAATTCCCTCTCAGGACTCACTTACGTGTTTGAATTCGACTACTGAAATTTTGGGCGTGGAAGTGTTGCCTGTTCAGAACGTTTCTTATGCATGGACTGGTTCAGGTTTATCAAATACAGCAATTGCAAATCCAATTGCTACTGCGCCGGGCATATTGAATCTAGTGGTTACCAATTTAGACAATGGATGCTCTGATTCAGGGACCATTGAGATTTATGCTGGCGATGTTTATGCGCTTGATTTGAGTACTCTCATTCTCCCGAATATCATAACCTTGAAACAAGATGATATGAACGATGATTGGAGAGCCATTTTGGGTGCAGACCCTACATTGGATTTAACAGCTCTTTTCATTGAATATGATTTAACTGTTTTCAATCGTTGGGGTGGAATAGTTTTCGAAAGTACTTCAACAAACAAATATTGGAACGCGAATGATGTCGCAGCAGGTACTTATTTCTATTTATTTCATTACAAAACAGATTGTGGAACTGCTGTTGAAGAAACTGTCGAGGGAACCATACTCGTTGTTGAATGAAGTTAGGGGTTATTCTGCACGGTGCGAAGAAAAACAGACACGCACAAAGAAGAGAAATCGAGAACGTTTTTTTCGATTGGGAACTTGTGATTTGTGTGACGGAGTTTGATCATCATGCTGAAATTTTAGCCAAAGAACTTTGCAACAATAGTTGCGATGTGGTTCTTGTTTGTGGAGGTGATGGGAGTTTGAATCAAGCTGCAAACGGTGTGTTTCAATCGAATTTCCCAAATACACCATTAGCCATTTGGCCGTCGGGAACAGGAAACGATTTTGTGAAAACTATCCGAGTTCCTAATTCCTTTCAAGATTTAAAAGTCAGTATTGAGGGGAAGCTCTTTAAGCAAGTTGATTTACCCTGCATGGAATGGGACGGCAAGAAGCGATTTTTTTTGAACGTAACAGACTTAGGTTTGGGTGGATGTGTTGCGTACGACATGAAACGGAGCAGTCGAAGATTAGGGTCTTTTTTAACCTATCAATGGCTAATCATTAAAAATCTTGTGCGTTTCAAAAAGCGAATGATACGATTTGAATTGGACGGGAAAATGGTTGCTGCACGTGCAATGAATTTTGTTGTCGCTAACGCGAAATACTTCGGAGCTGGTTTGGGCATTTCTCCTGATAGCGATGCTACTGATGGAAGGCTAGAGGTTATTGTAATTGGCGATTTGAATATTTTTGAATACTTGTATTTCGTTCCGCAAGTGAGGAAGTGCAGGAAGCTTTCCTTTCACAAGATTCAATATTATTCAGCAAAAACAATAAGCATCGAAACTGAAGTTCCGATGCCTATTGATATGGATGGTGAATTTGTCGGTTTTACACCGATGAATATTTCACTTAATCACAAGATTAACATGGTGGTTAGAAACGACCTCGAAGTGTAAGTGTAATGTTCCTTCCAGCACCTGAAATGTTTGAAGCGAAAATTCGGTAATTCGCGTCTAGAATGTTTTCTAATCCCACCATTAATTGAACATTTTCTTGTAATTGATAACTCGCTTTAGCACTCAACGTATACCAAGCAGGCATTCCATCTGGCGTTGCGTAATTCTCATTGTCTTCTGCATCTAATCGGTAGTCTTCAATTCGCTTCCATCCGTTGTACATAATAAAAAATTCTCCGCGGAATTTTCGCTGTTGGTAGGTGAATCCAGTTCTTCCGTATACAGGGGGGATGTGATCCAGAGGAGTTTCTCCGTTGGTTGTTTGAATTCTACCGTAAGTGTAAACAACTGAAGATTGAATGCTGAAGTGATCGTTGACTTTAGAATTCAATGTAAGATTTCCGCCGTAGATGTAAGCTTTGTCTGCGTTAATTGTTGTAAAAACAGGGCTTAATGTTCCGTCGTAGAAAACTGAATCTTGTCCATTGAATTGCGCTTTTCCAGTTGTGAGTGCGTTTGTATAGCGCATGTAATAACCGTTCAAAGCAAGGGAAGTTTTCCAATTGAATTTTCGTTCTAGGGTAGCCTCGATATTTTTTACTTTTTCAGGTTTCAATTCGTTGTTCGGTACGATTAAATTTCCTGCGTTACTCTCAAAAACTTTTGAAAGATCGTCAACATTCGCTGCACGGAACCCAGTGCTTGCTAAAGCTGTGAGGCGCCATTTGGGGTTTGGTGTCAGAACAATTCCAACACTTCCGTTTACATTTCCGTTCGATTGGTTCACATTTGTGAATGGGAAATCAAAGAACGTTTTGTCGGTGAAAGATGCTGAAAGATTTACATGAGAATAGCGTATCCCAGCGTTGAGGGTTAGCTTCCGATTGACCTTATGAATGGTCGTTGCGTATGCTGATGCACCGCTCATAGTTGAGCCGCCACTTGCATAGCGCGTGTCGAGCGGACTTTGATTTCCTGTGTAAATGTTTTCAGAATACGCAGTGCTTGTTACATCGTTGAAATAATATTCAAAGCCATATTGAATGGCTGTTGTTTCCCTCAACGTTTTTTTCGAGAAGTCGGCATTTACCGAATACACTTTTACGTTTTCCAATCGATTGTTCAGTGAAGGGCTATTGAATCTTCTGTCGTGTCTAGTCTGATCAATACTTTGCCAAGCCAAGGTAATTCTTCCGGTACTAAATAAACGTTTTCCGTTGTATAGATTGGCGTGATAGGCAGCCATAGCCCTTGTTTGCGGGCCGTAATACCACTCAGCGAAGCGCGGGTTTTCTATTTCAACCTGTGTCAATCGATCGTAACGAGGGACATTGTTTGTTGTTGAATATTGAAAGTTCAATGTATGTGTGAGTTTGTCGCTCTGCTTGAAAGATATTTTTTCAAGGAAGTCATACTGCTTGTACCCTGATCCAACTTGAATATTCGGATTTGGATTAGTGATGACCGAGTCTCTGTTGTTTATGCGTTCAACATACCAAGGACGAGCTCCGAAAGTTGGGTAGTTCGGATTTCGAATGTTGCCCTGTCTCAAGTCTCCGAAATTGTTGAAGGTGAAAGCGGTGAACGTTGCAAATCGCGCAGTGCTTGTTTCAAGATTAAGGTGCGTTGCGCTCTGGTTGGCGCTGCTGTATCGAAGCATAGCGTTTCCTCTCACGAGTCTGTCACCAGATGTGAATCTCGGTGAACGTGTATTGAAGCTCATCACACCACCCAAGGCATCCGAACCGTAAGCTACTGCGCTTGGTCCATAAGCGATCTCTACGTTTTCCATAGCCAATGGATCAAGACTAAGAATATCCTGTAAATGTCCACCGCGATAAATTGCGTTGTTCATGCGCACTCCGTCTACAACGTAAAGCACCTTGTTCGCTTCAAACCCGCGAAGGATTGGAGATCCCCCACCGAGTTGACTTTTCTGCACGAGGGCTGTGCCTGTTTGTGCGAGCAGATCAGCAGCATTCGCTGGATTTATAAACTGAATATCCTTACGTTGAATAGAACTGATTGGTTGTGCGACAAATTCAGATTTGTTTATTGAGCGAGTTGCAGAGATGACCAACTGTGATAGGGTCACGTTCGATCCCACGAGAAAAACATCCATGTCATCAGACATCTCTGAAGTGGCGATGTATTTAGCTTCGTATCCATTCGCTGTAATCATATAACTTCCCTGATGTATGGGAAGAAAAATGACACCTTCGTTATTGGATATTCCAATGAATTTCTGCAGTTCAATGTTGTTTGCAGAAATATAGATAGTCGCACCAGAGATGGGCTCAAGTGTGGTTAAATCTCTTATATGAATGAGCTGCAAGGATTGCGCGTAGGCGCTTGTGGCACAGGCAATGGCCAAGGCAACGCACAGGAAAATACGTTTCATTGTAAAATTTAATTAGTTAAACGTTGAATTTTGTGGTGCGAAGCAAGGTTCCTTTGGAAAGTTGCTTCGCAAGGTGTTGCACAAGATTCCTTTCGCAGAACCTTGTGAAACATCTTGCAGGGCATCTTTCAAAGAATTGGTGGTAGTTCGTTTACACGAACGTGAGGGGATGAAATAAAAAATCGGTTCAGATTAAAATGCGACAATTGACTTTCGAGATTTGGAATGTAAATCGATTCGAAATCACAGACCCATTGCGACTGAAATTTGTAGAAGAAGTTAAGTTGTTCTTGCGTTTGTTTTTTGTCTGATGAATTTTTAACGAGGGATCTAACCAGGGCTTTCAGTTCGTTTTCTTCGGTATCGAGGACGGCGAAAAGCGTTACTGAACCATCTTTGTGAAATTCTTTTCGCGAGATGTCATACATTTTTCCTCGGTAAAGAAATTCCCAAGGTTCCGGCCATTCGAGTTCTTGAAATTCTTGAGCCGAAAGGTGAATAGGAGTCAGACAATCTTCATCTATGTTTCCAAGCACAAGGGCTTTCATTTCCTTTTTTACCAGCCATAGTTTATGTTGAAGCACCCAATAACCAATACCACCTTGCGCCAAGAAGAGAACGAGTAGCACGGCTAGGACATAAGTTTTGAGAGTAGGTACTTTCATGGGAGACGCGAAAATAGTAACAAAGGATTATTTTCAGGTTGTTCAAAAGAATGAAAGATTAGACCTTTTGTTTTTCATGAGATAACTCCTATATTGCAATCCAATGGCGGAACCGAAAAGCCAACTAAAAAAAAGAGTAGGGCCAAACCAAATTATTTTAAAATGAAAAAGTTACTTTTTTCTATGGTAGCTATCGCTACACTTGCATTAACGTCATGCACTAAAGAGGGACCTGCTGGACCTGCTGGACCTGCTGGAGACGATGGAAGCTTTACAACTTACACCTTCACTTCAGCTGCTGCAGATTGGGCCGCGAGTAACTATGTTGAGTATCCATGTCCAATTATTACACAGGATGTAATGGACAAAGGTATTGCATTGGTTTACGTTCAAGATGAATACGGTTATTGGAATCCATGTCCAAGTTCTTGGCACCCGATTTCTGGTTATTCTTATGTTTATGATGCGACTGCAGGTGGCGTAGTTGGATTAGATGTTTCATCGACTCCAACGTTAGATTACCAAGTTCGTGTAGTAACCATGCATGAGAAGACGGCTTCAACTATTTCAAACATTGAAACATTGCGTTACGATGAGTTAATGAATAAATTGAACTCTAAGTAATAAGTATAGCCTTATTGGGTAAAGGGCGCTTCGGCGCCTTTTATTTTTTCTTAGATTTTGTTTTTAGTTCAATCAAAGATTTGAATTCCTCAGGGACGTCAGACTCGGGTACAATTTCCAAAGTGACTTGTGTAATTCCGCTTCGCACAAAATTGAGTTTCTCTGCGGCAATAAGTGCGAGGTCAATCGAGCGTTTCGATGATTTCGGAAGGCGATCGTTTACGCGGACGTATACCACGTTATTGTTTTTGATGCACGTCACTTTGAGCCATGTCCCAAAGGGAAGTGATTTGTGGGCGCAGGTGTATTTCTTTTGACGAAAAATCTCACCATTTGAAGTTCCGTTTCCCTCGAATTTATTGTGGTAATAGGAAGCCTTACCTGTTTCTGTTTGAGCTGAAACGTTCAAACAAAATAGAAGGAGTGTGAGCCCTACGGCATGCTGAAGTAGCGTTTTCATAGATAGCAATTTACGAAAAACCCATTATATTCGCTTAAATCTTAACCAAAATGAGAAGACTGCCTGTTATAGGACTGTTTGTTCTTATCCTGTTTTTGCCTAGCGTTTCTTCTGCGCAGATCAAGCGTATGGATGGGTTGTTGTCGGCGGGAGTGAGTTACAATTTGTTCAATTTCACTGCTGACATTAGTGCTTTAGCCGATTCGAGTGCAACGGTGAGTAAGTCGTTCTATCCATCGTTAAGTTTTG
>JACCDI011963894.1_pt1 | contig 14974 bp, 12 predicted proteins | sample 7442791 | NCBI WGS metagenome assembly JACCDI01 (sample SAMN15323434, study PRJNA562643) | freshwater metagenome | isolation source: river surface water | place: USA:Blue River Watershed | collected 2017-08-15 | reverse complement strand
TCCAGACAAAACCTGGGTATTCGGGGTTGGCCTTCAAAATAATTTTGGAGCCGCGAACCCACTTTTCGAGCATGTAGGGGCCCGTGCCCACGGGGTTGCCCATGACGCCCTCGAAGCCATATTTCTCAACCACTTCACGCGCCATGCCGGCAGCGTACGGATTGATCAGCAAGCTCAAAAAGTTGCGGTCGGGTTGGTTCAGTTGGATGACCAAGGTGTAACGGTCGGTGGCATAGACACCAGGATGTTTTTGGTCGTAATCAAATTTGCCACTGGCAACAGCTTGTTTGCGAGACTCAGCAAAGCCAAAAATTTTGTCATCCAAGTCAGAGACCTGGGGGCTGCGATTTTTGGGGTCTGCATGGCGAAGAAAGACATACACAAAATCGTAAGCTGTCAGCTCCCTGCGAACACCCTTGAAAGCTTCGTCAGGCGTGAAATACAAACCCTTTTTAATTTTGAAGGTGTAGGTTTTTCCGTCCTTGGAAATCTCTGGCAAAGCTTCAGCGGCATCGGGAACAAACTTGGTGGGCATGGCCATCCAGTCGTAAGTCACCAAGGGTTGAAAAATAGCCGCAGTGATGGTGTTGGAGTACAAGTCATTGACACGCACCGGATCGAACCCAGTCTCAGGCACTGGAAATGCCATGCGCATGACTTTGTTAGGGTCGGCAGGATTGGCTTTGGGATTGGGCGGTGGACTGGCCATCGCGGTTGAGAGTCCCATGCACAAAGCAAGCGAAAGCAAGAAACCCTTGCTAGTTTGATGGGCCTTGGCTTTTGAAATGGGTAATCTGACTGTTAAACAATCGACAAAATTCACAATAGTCCTTTGCAGGCAAAAAGCACCTGAACAGGTGAGAAAAGTTTCAGGCTTGAAGAATAATCTAAGATGAGCTTGATTCAGCAAAATTGTTGAGCTTGAAGGGTTATTTCAAGGCGCAAATTTAGATTAGTGCGAGTAAACCCTTAAAGTTCAAATCATCTTTAGTGAAAGAAATTTAACCATGAGCAATCCACTTCTCGAAAAATGGCACACACCTTTTGAAATGCCGCCCTTTGAGCACATCCAGTCAGCGCATTTTTCGGAGGCTTTTGAACTTGCACTTCAGCGCAATCAAGCAGAGATTGATCAAATCGCCAATCAAACATTGCCCGCTACTTTTGAAAACACCCTGTTAGCTTTGGAAAGCAGTGGTGAGTTGTTGAACCAAACAGCCTCGGTGTTTTTTAACTTAAGTTCTTCGCACACTTCTCCCGAAATTCAAGAAATAGAAAGGGTGATGGCGCCCAGATTGGCAGCGCATTCAGCTGCACTTTTTTTAAACGGTGCTTTGTTTCAACGAATTGAAAAAATTTATGCAGACAGAAACAGCTTGGGCCTGGATGCTGAAAGCATTCGCTTGGTAGAGCGCTATCACTTGGATTTTGTTCGCGCAGGGGCCAAGTTAAAAGACCAAGACCGCGTGGTGTTTGCAAAAAACACCGAGCGGCTTGCCTCCTTGTTCACAGCGTTTTCTCAGAATGTGTTGGCTGACGAAGCTTCATTCAGTTTGCTTTTGACACAAGAAGATGAATTGAAGGGATTGCCAGAATTTGTCAGAAGTGCTGCACAAAAAATGGCCAAGGATCGCGGCATGACGGAAGCCAACGCGCACGTCATTACGCTTTCAAGGTCATCACTGACGCCCTTCATGACCTTCTCTGAGCGTCGTGATCTGCGTCAGAAACTCTGGACAGCATGGTGTCAACGCGGCGAGAACGAAGGCGCCCACAACAACAATCAAATCATGCGCGAAATTTTGGCGCTCCGATTGGCACAAGCCAAACTGCTGGGCTACAAAGATTTTTCTGAATACGCACTGGCAGACACCATGGCAGGTAGCGCAAAGGCTGCCAGAGATTTGCTCATGAGGGTTTGGGAACCGGCAAGGCTTAAGGCCCTTCAAGAGCGCGAAGATTTGAAGAAACTTTCTGGCTTAGAAGACTTGCAAGCTTGGGACTGGCATTTCTGGACAGAGCGCGTTCGAAAAGAAAAATTTGATCTGAACGAAGCCGAAATCAAGCCCTATTTGCAATTGAACAAATTGATGGAAGCCATGTTTTATGTGGCGCACAAGTTGTTTCACGTGAACTTCAAAGAAGTGAAGAACATTTCCAAATACCACGAGACCGTGACTGGATGGGAAGTGACCGACGCACATGGCAAGCATGTGGGCTTGTTCTTAAGCGACAACTTTGCCAGAAGCAGCAAACGCTCAGGTGCATGGATGAGCACCTATCGCGATCCGATGCACTTGAAAGAATCGGTTCGTCCTATTGTGGTGAACAACAACAATTTCTCGCAAGGTGCGGAAGGCAAGCCCACGCTATTGAGTTTGGACGATGCACGTACTTTGTTCCACGAATTTGGGCATGGTTTGCATGGCTTGTTGTCTCAAGTTAAGTACCCCCGCCTGTCTGGCACCAGTGTGCTTCGCGATTTTGTAGAGTTCCCTTCACAGGTCTACGAAAACTGGCTAATGCAACCGCAAATTTTGAAGCAGTTTGCCACCCATGCTGACACAGGCGAACCCATGCCCGATGCTTTGTTGAAGCGCATTCTGGACGCGCAAACTTTCAACCAAGGATTTGCCACTGTCGAATATGTATCTTCCGCTTTGGTCGATTTAGCGCTGCACGAAACCACCGATTTAAGTCAGTTGGATTTCAAACAGTTTGAAGCGGCAACCTTAAAAGCCATTCAGATGCCACCGGCCATTGGCATGCGACACAGATTGCCGCACTTCTCTCACCTCTTTTCATCCAACAGTTATGCCTCTGCCTACTACGTTTACATGTGGGCTGAGGTTTTGGACGCCGATGGTTTCGATGCGTTTTTAGAAGCGGGCGATTTGTTTGCAGCAGAACCTGCCAACAAGCTTTATGAGCACATTTATTCGGCAGGCAACAGACAAGATCCCATGCAAGCTTATGTGGCCTTTAGAGGCCGTGAGCCCACTGTCATGCCGCTTCTCACAAAGCGCGGCTTAACCTAAAGAACTTTTGAATGACCAAAAAAAACCCCGCAAAGCGGGGTTTTTTCTCTTCAGGAAGACGTCATGAAACCATGACGTTCTTGCGCTGATTAGCGAATGACAGCGAGTTGTTCGCGCTTGCCACCTTTGTAGGTGTACAAAGTCAGTGCGCCATTTTTGATGTCGCCCTTTTCGTCAAATGCGATGCTGCCTGTCACGCCTTTGTATTCAATGGCTTTGAGCTTAGGCAGGTACTTGGCTGGATCGGCAGAGTCTGCGCTAACCATGGCTTGTGCCATGACCTTGACAGCGTCATACACATAAGGTGCGTAGACCTGAACATCTGCGTTGAACTTGGTTTTGAAGTCGGCGCGGAATTTGTCCATGCCCGCTTTTTGTTCGCCTTCAACACCACCGGCTTCGGCGCAGTAAACGTTGTCGTCGCTCATGCCTTCAGCAGCCAATTTGGCCAACTCAGTGGTGCAGATGCCATCACCACCCATGAACTTGGCGTTGATGCCCAATTGCTTCATTTGCTTGAGCATAGGACCTGCCACAGCGTCCATGCCACCAAAGAAGATGACATCGGGCTTTTTGCCCTTGAGAGTGGTCAGGATGGAGTTGAAATCGGAAGCTTTGTCTGTCGTGAATTCATGGCCCACCAAATTGCCACCGGCAGCCTTGACTGCTTTTTCGAATTCTTCTGCCACACCTTGGCCGTAGGCTGTACGGTCATCAATGACGGCAATGTTTTTGCCTTTGAGGGTTTCAACAGCGTACTTACCCAATGTGCCACCCAAGTGAACGTCGTCGGCAACCACACGGAAGGCGCCGGCATAGCCTTGGCGGGTGTATTTGGGGTTGGTGGCAGAAGGAGAAATTTGGGGAATGCCTGCACCGTTGTAGATTTGTGATGCAGGAATGGTGGTGCCTGAATTGAGGTGGCCAATGACGCCATTGACTTTGGCATCAACCAACTTTTGAGCAGCTGCAGTGCCCTGCTTAGGATCGGCACCGTCGTCTTCTGCCAGGAGTTCAAATTTGACGGCTTTGCCACCCAATTTGATGCCAGCAGCATTCAACTCTTCAATGGCCATTTTGGCGCCATTTTCATTGTCCTTGCCCAAGTGAGCAATGGCACCACTGGTTGGACCAACGTGACCAATTTTGACAACTTGCACATCGTCAGCCTTTTTGCCGCAGGCAACCAAGGTAAGTGCAACAGCAGCGACAGCAACTGCTGTCAGGGGGGTCTTAAGAGAAGACAATTTCATGAAAAGCTCCGTGGTAAAAAAAGATAGCTTCAAAGAAGCAGGACATAACGATACCGCAAATTAAACAGTCTGTGCAGACAAGTCATATCGATTGATCGTAAACCCCAATTGGGTGTAATGTTTCCAACGCGCTCGGGCACTGCCTTTGTCTGATTCCTCGGGGCCAACGACCTCAACCAAGCGGGTTAAATGCCCCAAATTATTAGGGGCTTCTGCATTTAAATTGAGCGCCACATTCAACTGAGAAAGGGTTAGCAAAGATGGCCATTCGCTTGCCAAAATGATGCCCGATTGTTGAACCACCTTGGGATCATCATGGCGCCAACAGTGGGTCACAAAATCGGTTGGATTTAAATTCCACAAGCTTTGTTGCAATGAATGCAATGCTTCCTCAGGCCCACACACAGCTGCACGCTTGCCCTGCCCGCTAATTTTGCGAAGCAGACGGCAAACGTAGACCCACTTGTCTGGGGCGTTGAAATGAAAATCCACCTGCACCATTATTTTTTGGCGCTGGCCTGCTGAGACAAAAGGTATTGCAACAAAAGGCCAACAGGTCGACCGGTAGCGCCTTTGGCACCGCCGCCCTTCCATGCTGTGCCAGCAATGTCCAGGTGAGCCCATGGATATTTTTGCGCAAATCGGTGGAGGAATTTGGCAGCCGTGATGGCGCCGCCAGGACGGCCACCCACATTGCCAACGTCGGCAAAATTAGACTTCAAAGACTCTGCGTACTCTTCGTCCAAAGGCAAACGCCAGCAAAGGTCCATGGCATCGTTGCCTGCTTTTTGCAATGCGTCAGCCAATGCGTCTTCAGTGGCAAACATACCGGAACGAATAGCACCTAAGGCAATGACACAGGCACCTGTGAGGGTGGCAATGTCAATGACCGCTTTGGGTTTGAAGCGTTCGGCATATGTCAAAGCGTCGCACAAAATAAGGCGGCCTTCGGCATCGGTATTCAAAATCTCAATGGTTTGACCGCTCATGCTGGTCACCACATCGCCTGGCTTAACGGCCAGGCCGTCGGGCATGTTTTCACAGGCAGGTATTAAACCGACCACATTCAGCTTGGGTTTGAGCAAACTCAAAGATTTGAAAACACCCAAAACGCTGGCAGCACCGCCCATGTCGAATTTCATTTCGTCCATCTCGGGGGCGGGCTTGAGTGAAATACCGCCGGTGTCAAAGGTAATGCCCTTGCCCACCAAGACCACTGGCGCATCAGTTTTGGCCGCGCCTTGGTATTTCAAAACAATGAAGCGCAAAGGTTCTGCAGAACCTTTTGCAACAGACATGAAGGAACCCATGCCCAACTTGGCCACTTCTTTGGGGCCTAAGACTTCACAAGAAAAACCAGCCGTTTTGGCCAAGCCCTGGGCAGCCTTGCCCAGCATGGTGGGGGTGGCGTGGTTGGCAGGACGGTTGGCCCACTCTTTGGCAAATTCAATGCCTTGAACCATGGCGACCGATGAGGTGAAGGCTTCTTTCAAAGCGACAGTGGCAGACTCCACGCCCAAGGTCACTTGCGTCAATTTGCGCAGTTTGGGCTTGGAATGTGTGGTGCCATAAACATAAGTGCCATCTGCCACGGCCAGCACAGCAGCATGCAATTGCGCCGAAGTAACACTGCCTGCAAAAACCACAGCAGCTTTGCTGGTTTCGGCAGCCTTGAGGGTAGACATGGCGCCCGTCAGGCCCGATTTAAGGTCTGAAGGTTTGCCTTCGCCAATGCCGACCAAAATGATTTTGGCAGCCGAAACACCCGCCAGGCCATAGGCTTGAAGGGTTTTTCCTGCTTTGCTGGAGAAGTCCTTGGCCTGAGTGGCTTTTGAAATCAATGCAGAAAGAGGGTCTTTCCCTGCTTGAAACTGCTCAGAAATGAGGACAATCAGGGTATCGGTTGAAGTTTTGGCGGCTGCGGCCAGTGAAAGTGTTTTTAATTCGAAGTTCATAATTGAGTGTTTCCTACGCTGTAATGTTATTCCATTCTTCCATCAGAAAAGACTTGGCCCGAAGTTTTGGCGCCACGGTTGTGGTTTTGGCCACCATCGTGATGACCATTATTTTGATCCGAACTTTGGGACAAGCCACCAAGGGCAGCGTCAATCCCTCAGAAGTCATGTTGGTGATGGGCCTAACCGTCATCGGCCATCTGACCACCATTTTGACCCTGAGTTTATTCATCGCCGTGGTGTCCACACTGTCGCGCATGTACGCCGACAGTGAAATGGTCATTTGGTTTTCCAGCGGCAAAGGCTTGGCCGCTTTCTCAAAACCTTTGTTTCATTTTGCATGGCCTATCCTGCTCATGATTGCTTTCTTGGCCTTGTTTGTATGGCCTTGGAGCAACAAACAAATACAAGACCTCAGAGATCGCTACGAAAGACGCAATGACATCGAGCGTGTGGCGCCTGGCCAGTTTCAAGAGTCTGCTGGTGGCAAACGCGTCTTCTTTATTGACAAAGACAGCCCCAGCAACCAAACCGGTCGCAATGTTTTTGTGTCCAGCGTCGATGGTCACTTTGAAAGCGTAACGACGGCACAACAAGGTCAAATTGAAATCAATAAGGGCGAGCGTTTTCTGAGTTTGCAGCAGGGTCAACAAATGTTGAAGAACCACCTGACCGGTGAAGTTCGAATGACTGAGTTCAAAGACTATCAACTGCTGATTGATCCTTCTGTGAAGTTTTCAGCCAGTGAGATGCAAAGTCGCATCCTCAACTCCATCGAATTGATCAAGAACCCTACGGCCATCAATTTGGGTGAATTGTCTTGGCGCGTTGGCTTGGCGTTGGCTGCGTTCAACTTGTTGCTCATTGGATTGGCAGTGGCCAGTGTCAATCCGCGGGTTGGCAAAAGTTACAACTTGGCATTGGCCTTGTTCTGTTTTGTGGCTTACTACAACATGGTCAATGTGGGCCAAAATTGGATTGCAGCAGGTAAAGTTTCTATGCCCGTGTTCATGGTCACACTCCATGGCCTGGCATTTGTATTTGCCATTTCATGGCTCATGATTCGCCACTTGAATCTTTCTTGGCGCAGCCTTCTGCCTGTGGCGCGGTCCTCAAACAAAGCGGCGCAAGCATGAAAACCATTCGACGCCTTGTCCACGGCGAAATCATTCGGGCAGTCAGTTTTGTTGCCATTGGCTTTTTGGCCTTGTTTGTTTTTTTTGACTTGGTTGATCAACTTCAAGCACTGAGCAAAAACAAATACCAAGGGTATCAATTTCAGCACGCACTGATGTATGTGGGCTTGCTCATCCCCAGCCATTTGTACGAGCTTTTGCCTATCTCTGTTCTCATTGGCGCCATCTTTGTGATGGCGCGCTTTGCGCAGAGTTCTGAGTTCACCATTTTGCGAACCGGTGGCCTCGGGCCATGGCGCGCTTTAGGTTCATTGTTTCAGTTAGGCTTGATATTTGTATTCATGACTTTTGTTCTTGGCGACTACATTTCGCCATGGTCTGACAAACAAGCGCAACTTCTCAAAGCCAAATACCAAGGTCAGATCACGGTGGGTCAAACAGGTGCATGGCTTCGAGAAAAACAAGGCAATTCGCAATTTGCCGTCAATGTGCGCGCCTTAAGCAGCGAGGGCCAACCAGAAAATATTCGCATTCATGAGTTCGATACAGATGGTCGACTCTTGGCCATTTCCACCGCCCCCAATGGCGTGTTTACCAATGAAGGTGCTTGGCTTTTGAAATCGGTCGACCGCAGAATTTTTCACATCAAATCCAACGCCGCATCGCGCATCGAAATTTTGAATTTGCCCGAATGGCAATGGAAAACTGACCTGACTGCAGAAATGATCAGTGCTGCTCTACTGAGCCCCGACAGAATGAAAACCATTGATCTGTTTCAATACATGCGGCACTTGGCCGCCAATGGGCAAAGTGCACAGCGCTATGAAATTGAGTTTTGGCGAAAAGTTTTCTACCCCCTCAGTTGCTGGGTGATGTTGACCCTTGCTTTACCGTTTGCCTATTTGCATTTCAGATCGGGCAACATTGCGGGCTATGTGTTTGGTGGCGTCATGGCTGGCATCAGTTTTTACTTGCTCAACAATGTCTTTGGCTTTATGGGCAATTTGCAAAACTGGCAACCTTGGCTTACTGCTGCGGCGCCGGCCATCATTTACAGCTTGGTGTCCTTGACCACCTTTGGGTGGCTGGTCATTCGGCAATAATCAACCATGCAATCAACACCCCAACAAGGCATTGTTTTATTTGCCCATGGCTCTCGAGACCCGCTTTGGCGTTTGCCCATCGACGCCGTTGCCCAACAAATTAAAGCCATCTCGCCCTCTACCGAAGTCGTGTGCGCATTTTTGGAGCTCACAAGCCCCGATCTGCCCACATGTGTTCAAAAAATGTCTGAGCAAGGCTTGACCCACATTTCTGTGGTGCCCATGTTTTTGGGCATTGGCAAACACGCCCGCGAAGATTTGCCTCAAATCATGCAAGAACTGAAAAGCAGCTACCCCAATATTCAGTTTGATTTGCGTCGTGCCATTGGCGAAGAACCTGAATTGACCTTGGCAATGGCCAAGATTGCCCTTCAATCTATAGATCAATAAGGCATAATAAACCCGAACTAATAGGGTTTATTGATATGAACTTACACCAGTTCCGTTTCGTTCAGGAAGCGGCACGTCGAAATCTCAATTTGACCGAAGCTGCCAAAGCGCTTCATACCTCCCAGCCAGGCGTCTCCAAGGCCATCATTGAATTGGAGCAAGAGCTGGGCATCGACATTTTTGCGCGTCACGGCAAGCGTTTGAAACGCATCACAGAGCCGGGCCAGCATGTCCTCAAAAGCATTGAAGTCATCATGCGTGAGATTGGCAATTTGAAGCGCATTGGCGAGCAATACAGCGCGCAAAACAATGGCACTTTGTCAATTGCCACCACGCACACCCAAGCCCGCTATGTGCTGCCCGTGCCGGTTGCGCGCTTGCGTGACTTGTACCCGCAAGTGAACATCAGTTTGCACCAAGGCTCGCCCGATCAGGTGGCACGCATGCTGATGGACGACACCGCAGAGATTGGCATCGCCACCGAATCTTTGGCCGAGTACGAGGATTTGGTGACGCTGCCTTGTTATGAATGGCAACACATGCTGGTGCTTGCACCAGACCATCCTTTGGCCCGCAAAAAACATTTGCACCTTGAAGACATTGCCAAAGAGCCACTCATTACCTATCACCCTTCTTTCACAGGACGCACGCGCATTGACACAGCGTTTGCCAATAAAAAATTGTCGCCTCGTATTGCATTGGAAGCCATCGATTCTGATGTGATCAAAACCTACGTTCGATTGGGATTGGGCATTGGCATCGTGGCCGAGATGGCCATGAAAGATGATCCAGTAGGCGACTTGGTGGCCATTCCCTTGGGCAATTTGTTAGGCAAAAACATAGCGCGGGTGGCGTTCAAACGTGGCGCATATCTGCGCAATTTTGTTTTCCAATTTGCAGAACTCTTAAGCGACAGACTGACTGCTGCCTTGGTGGCAAAAGCCATGACAGGTCATGTGAACGATTACGAGTTGTAAGGCAACCATGCATCAAGCCATCACACCACCACTGGTCTCAAAGCACCCCACCATGGGGACCACAATTTTTTCTGTCATGTCGGCTTTGGCAGCCGAGTCGGGTGCCGTCAATTTGGGACAAGGCTTTCCAGATTTCGAATGCGACGCCCAATTGATTGCGGACGTTTCTTCGGCCATGCAAGAAGGCTTGAATCAGTATCCGCCCATGCCTGGGGTTGCCCCTTTGAGGCAAGCTGTTTCTGAAAAAATTCAAAAACTCTATGGCCATCACTACGACCCCCATACCGAGATTACGGTCACTGCTGGCGCAACGCAGGCCATTTTGACCATCATGCTTGCCGTGGTTCATCCCGGTGATGAAGTGATTGTTTTGGAGCCCTGCTACGACAGTTATGTTCCCAACATTGACATGGCAGGCGGGGTGGTGGTTAGGGTGCCATTGACACCGGGCACCTTCAGGCCCGACTTTGACAAAATCCAGGCCGCCATTGGCCCTCGCACACGCGCCATTTTGATCAACTCACCGCACAACCCCAGCGGCATGGTTTGGCGCCACGAAGACATGCTGAGGCTGCAAGACGTTTTGGCGCCAACGTCCATTGTGCTCATCAGCGATGAAGTCTATGAACACATGGTCTATCAGCCACTTAAACACTGCAGCGCCTCCAGTTATTCGGGTCTGGCCGCACGCGCCTTTGTGGTCTCTAGCTTTGGCAAGACCTATCATGTCACGGGCTGGAAAGTAGGCACAGTTGCCGCGCCTGCTTCATTAACTGCTGAGTTCCGAAAGGTGCATCAGTTCAATGTGTTTACGGTCAATACGCCTGTACAACACGGCCTGGCAAAGTACATGCAAAACCCCCAACCCTATTTGGATTTGCCAAATTTTTATCAGCGAAAACGTGACTTGTTTAGAGCCGGCCTAGCCCGTACTCAATTCAAAATGTTGCCTGGCGAAGGCACTTACTTTCAGTGTGTCGATATTTCTGAATTGTCTGTCCCGGAGAAAAACCTAGGCGAGTCAGAATTTTGCAAATGGCTAACTCAGGAAATAGGTGTTGCAGCCATTCCCATGTCTGCTTTCTATGGCAACGGCTTTGACCAAAACGTGATCAGATTTTGCTTTGCCAAAAAAGACGCCACACTGAATTCGGCACTCGAAAGACTGGCCAGGCTTTAATCGTCAGACTCGGGCGCCAAGTTGGGGAACAACACTGAGTTGTAACCAAACTTGCTAAAGTCTTTGACGCGCATGGGATACAAAATACCCTCTAAGTGATCGCACTCGTGTTGCACCACTTTGGCATGAAAGCCATCTGCTACACGGTCAATGGCATTGCCATGCTCATCAAAGCCTGTGTATCTAATTTTCATGGCGCGAGGAACCACAGCGCGCAAACCAGGCACCGACAAACACCCTTCCCAATCGTGTTGCAACTCGTCCCCAATCACTGTAATGGTCGGATTGATTAGAACGGTGGGAGGGATAGGAGCAGCATCAGGATATCGCGGAATAATTTGCCCGGTGCCAAAAATAACCAACTGAACATCCCAACCAATTTGAGGCGCTGCCAAGCCCGCGCCATTGGCAGCAACCATGGTCTCTTTCATGTCGGCAATGCCCGCCAGTAATTCTGGTGTGCTGAATGCCTTGATGGGTTGAGCTTTTCGAAGTAAACGCTCATCGCCCATTTTTAAAATTTGTCGAACAGTCATATTTTTCCTTTGTTAGGCGGCGGTATTGACCAAAGACATCAGCCCTGCTTCGTCTAAAACAGGGACGCCCAAGGACAGCGCCTTTTCTAATTTGCTACCTGCCTCCGCACCTGCCACCACGTAACTGGTTTTTTGACTGACAGAACCCGCCACTTTGGCCCCCGCTGCTTCCAACATGGCTTTGGCTTCGTCCCGACTGAGGTTGGGCAAGGTGCCCGTTAAAACCACCGTTTTGCCAGTCAAAGGCTGAGGTGCTCTTTCGGCGGGTGGTCCCTCTTGCCAAGTCACACCACAAGCGCGCAGTTGCGCCACAATTTCTTGGTGATGCGCTTGCGCAAAAAAAGTACGTACGCTTTGCGCCACCACAGGGCCAACATCAGAGACTTGGAGCAACTCTTCTTCGGTGGCTTGCATCAGTGCATCGAGTGTGCCGAAATGTCTGGCAAATTCTTTGGCCGTGGCTTCGCCTACATGCCGAATGCCAAGGCCATAAATAAAGCGCGGCAATGTGGTTTGCTTGGAGGCTTCCAGTGCATTCAATACATTGATGGCCGATTTTTCGGCCATGCGGTCTAACTGAACCAATGAAGTTAAACCCAATTTGTACAAGTCGGGCAAGGTACTGACGACGCCAGCGTCTACCAATTGATCAATGAGTTTTTCGCCTAGCCCATCGACTTCAACCGCGCGCCTTTGGGCAAAATGCAGAAAGGCTTGTTTGCGCTGCGCGCTGCAAAACAATCCGCCACTGCATCGGTAGTCAGCCTCGCCTTCGTCGCGCAGCGCTGGGCTGCCGCAGACAGGGCAAATTCTGGGCATGGTGAAAATTTCGGCATGGCTCTGGCGTTTTTCAATGACCACGCCCACCACCTCGGGAATGACATCGCCAGCGCGCCTCACAATGACTGTATCGCCCACACGCACATCCTTGCGACGCGCTTCGTCTTCGTTGTGCAAGGTGGCATTGGTCACTGTAACGCCCCCTACAAACACAGGCGCAAGTTTGGCCACTGGCGTGAGTTTGCCTGTTCTGCCCACTTGAACATCGATGGCCTGAACAGTGGTGAGTTCTTCTTGCGCTGGAAATTTATGCGCCACAGCCCAACGCGGTTCACGCGTCACAAAGCCCAACTTTTCTTGCAAGGCCAGATCATTGACTTTGTAGACCACACCATCAATGTCATAGGGCAGGGCATCGCGCTCGGTGGCAATGCGTTCGTGAAAACCAATGAGCCCTGCTGCACCACTCACACATTGAGTTTGGCTAGCCACCGGGAAGCCCCATGATTTGAGGGTTTGCAGTAAATCAAAATGTGTTTGAAAAGGCACCTGTTGCTGAGGCCAACCCACCACCTCGCCCAAGCCATACGCAAAAAAACTCAAGGGTCTTTGTGCAGCAATGTTGGAGTCGAGTTGGCGGACCGCACCCGCTGCAGCATTGCGCGGATTGACAAAAGTTTTCTCCCCTTTTGCGCCTTCCGAAATTTTGATGAGCTGCCGCTGGTTGAGCGCATCAAAATCATCACGTCGCATGTAAACCTCACCACGCACCTCCAAAACTTCGGGAAGTCCTTGCGCAGACGGTGAAATTTGAAGTGGAATTTGCCCAATGGTTTTGATGTTGTGCGTGACGTCTTCTCCGTACTCACCATCTCCGCGTGTAGCCGCTTGAACTAGCAGCCCTTTTTCATAACGCAAACTCATGGCCAAGCCATCAAACTTCAGCTCGGCCACATAGGCTACATCTGGATCGGTGTCGGTCAATGACAGCTCTCGGCGCACGCGCGCATCGAAGGCACTGGCACCACTTGACTCATTGTCGGTTTCTGTCCGAATGCTCAACATGGGCACTTGATGCCGCACCGTTTGAAACTCGGGCAACACAGCACCACCCACTCGCTGTGTGGGCGAATGGGGTGTTTGAAGTGAGGGGTGTTTTTGCTCTAAGGCCTGCAGTTCACGAAACAAGCGGTCGTACTCTGCATCAGGCACTTCGGGCGCATCTAGGGTGTAGTAGCTGTGCGCATATTTATGAAGCAGTTGGTGCAATTGCTGAGCGCGCTCAGTATCTAGCGCTAAAGCAGAAGCGCCCTTCTCTTCGCCTGGGTCAGAGAACAAATCAAGATTCACGATGGCTTAAGAGAACAGACGACGGGCTTGCGGTGAGCCAGCTGACAACTCGCGTTGGTCCAATGCGTCGTAGAGGTGTTCTAGATCGGTGGCAATGGCGTTCAGATCGGCTTCTGTCAGGGCATGGCCTGCACCATCGGTAATCAGTCCGTCCATTTCATTGCCCAGAATGCGCGCTGCTTCACGCAAACGCGCAAATGCATTTTCATCACGCGGAACTTGGGGCACATCTAAGCTGAGTGTGAACTCGCGAATGGCAGACAAGGCTGGGTCGTCTGCCATGGCCGCTTGGGTATCAAACGACAAAGACAAAATGGGTGGAAGTCCTTGAACGGGTGCCGCCAAAACCATGCGGCCAGGAATGACACCGGCCACAAAACCCCAACGTGCCGCATTTTGGTGGATGTAGCCAGGGCTCCAAGCGGCGGCAGTGGCAACCACTGTAAAGCTAAGCTGGGCATCGTGCTCACTGGCAAATTGATCGAGTTCGCGGGCGCGAGCCACTTCTTCCAACATGTCTGGAAACTCAGGCGATCCATTGATGGCGTCGGCAAATGCCTGGGCTTTGATGACAAATTCTGAAAACTCAATTTCATTCAAGGCGCCCACGCGGTTGGCCAATTGAATGCCTGCTTGAAATGCGTGGTAACGGTGACCCGCAATCGGTGTTTCCCATTCGCCGGTGTTGTCGTTCAAACCTTCAACGGCAAACGGCTTGGTGCCCACACGCCGCGTAGCTGGCAAGGCCGCCAGTGCAGCATCGCCCGACACTTGGTTGTCAACTTCAATGGCGGCAATCACATCAATGAGAGCGTCCAAGGGTGGTTTTTTTTCTGGAACGGGCAAGATGCTAAGGGCATCGTCCAAAAAAGCCGGATCTTGCGGCCCTTTTGATTCATCATTGCCGTCGAGGGTGGGATCTTTGCCGGCGGCAACACTGTCGGGCGATGCCTGACGCGGCGCATTTTGCCTAGCTGTCCACAAGTTATAAATAACCACCCCCACCAGCGTCAGTCCACCGACAAGGGCCAAACTGTTTTGCAATGAGCTCATGTGTGTTTGTGCTTCAAGTTGATTGAAAGAAGTCTTTGAATCAGGTGAGTTCGGCCATCGAAACGGCCGCTTCCATGTCAACAGCCACAATGCGCGAAACGCCTTGCTCTTGCATCGTAACGCCAATCAATTGCTCTGCCATTTCCATGGCAATTTTGTTGTGACTGATGAACAAGAACTGCGTTTCTTTGCCCATGCTCTTGACCAATTTGGCATAGCGCTC
>JACCDI011318613.1_pt1 | contig 14987 bp, 4 predicted proteins | sample 7442791 | NCBI WGS metagenome assembly JACCDI01 (sample SAMN15323434, study PRJNA562643) | freshwater metagenome | isolation source: river surface water | place: USA:Blue River Watershed | collected 2017-08-15 | reverse complement strand
GTAGGTTGCACCAGCAGCACCAACCAGGGTCGAGGCAGCGCTCGATGAGTACCAGCCAGTAAATGTGTAGCCGGAGCGGGTTGGCGCTGCCGGCAACTTGACCGAGCCCGAGGTGTAACGGGTTGAAGCGATTACCGAACTACCCGCATTCGTGTCGTAACTAATGGTCTTGTAGTTGAAGGTGTTGGCTTCTTCAGGCGTGTAAGCACCCTGGAAAATTCGTAGAGAACGAACCGCTCCTTCGAGAGTTCCACCACTGGTTACGTTTCCTTTACCGATGAGGTTAGAAACCCAAGTGGCCCCCGACACCGGCTTAACCGAGCTAGCCACGCTGTGAACCAGGGACCCGTTCTTCCAAATTTTGCAAGTCGTGCCATCAAGGCTGACTGTAAATCTAGAGAACGTCGAGAGTTCGTCAATCACACCCGCCGCGGTGCATGCAGTCTGAGCAGTTGCACCGTAGTAAAGGGCGATGGTCAAATCGTCGGTCGTGCCAGATCTGCCAATTAGCAAGTTGTTACTGAGGGTGCTCGTCGAGGCTAGCGAACTGAAATCAACAACACGTTCCCAGGAGTCATCGACATCACCAAAATCAACTTCAAAGTCAAAAGTGATTCCGTTTGTATTGAAACCAGTGGTGCTTATATTGGCATTTACCTTCGCAAAAGGACCAGAACTAGAGGAGCCGCCAGTGAAACTCCAAGCTCCTTTAGCAGAGTTGAAGGTTGGCGCCACGCCGTTGCTACCATTCGATAAAAGCCCATCATAAGTGCCGCCGGGCGATAGGTCGTTGACTGCTGAACCGACCGAATCATCGAATGAGTTGATATCGCTGGCGTTGTAGCTGATGACCAGATTAGCGAGCGTCCACTTTGCATAAAGGGTGATTGCTGTGGTTGCACCCGTTGGCGAATATGTGCCCGTGCCGACAGATGTGTTGAGTCCCGAGTCGCTATACCAGCCTGCAAATCTGTATCCGGTTTTGGTGGGGTTTGGCAAAACTATTGCGTTGCCGCCAGATGTAAAGCTATTGCTGACTGTCAAGTTGTTGTTGTTAGCGCCGTTGTAGTCATAGGTGACGGTGTAGGTGTTTGGAGCCCAGGCTGCATAAAGAGTTTCTGAGGCAGCAGGCGAATACGAGGCAGCTGCCGTGCGTGAAGTTCCGTTGCCGTCAGCCTGAGTGTTCCAGCCGGTGAAGGTGTAGCCGGCGCGGGTTGCAGCAGCCGGCAGGCGCAAAGCACCCGAGGTATAACCAGCCGATGGTGCCGCCGATGTTCCACCGTTCAAGCCATAGGAAACTGTCTTGTATGTGAGGGGTCCGACTTGGTCTGGAGTGAGAGCCCCAGAGTATATCCTCAGTGATTTAATGGCACCTTCGAGGTTTGCATCGGCAGTCCAGTGGCTTTTACCGATTAGGTTGTTAGACCAAATCTGACCAGTGGGCGGTTTCATGGTATTTCCATTACCGACGATTGAAACAGTTTGAGCTACACCGTTTTTCCAAATTCGGCAGGTGCTTCCATCAAGAGTTATGGTGTATCGGTTCATCGTCGAATATTCGTCAATAATTCCGTTCGCCTGGCAAGTGCCTGAACTTGATGCTCCTGACCAAATCTCCATGAAAAGGTCGTCACTGTAGTCTCGACGGGCAACTAATAGATTGTTGCTAATCGCTCCTGGCGCAGCGCTTCCGAAGTCAAAAACTCGTTCCCACTGGTCGTCGGTGTTACCAAAATCAACTTCGAAATCGAGTGTTATGCCGTTGGTATTAAAGGTGGTTGTGGTGATGCTGTTCGAAACCTGCGCAAAAGGGCTCGCGTAGTGGCCACCACCCGGGAAAGTCCATTTTCCTGTTGCAGCATCGAATCCCGGCAGCACGTTGCTTGTTCCTGAAGCCAGACTTCCATCCAAGGTTCCACCTGGTGAAATATCGTTGATGGCCGTTGTCGAAACTGAATTCTCATACGAATTTATGTCGCTTGCGCTGTAACTAAGGATTTGGTTGACAGCTGTCCACTTTGCATAAAGTGTGACTGACGTGGACTGATCTGACGGACCGTAGTTTGTCCCGCCGGTATTTAGGTAATTGGTGAAGGCCGCATCTTTGTACCAACCTGAAAATACAAAACCGTATTTATTTGGGTTAGGCAAAACGATTACGGATCCGCCCGTTGTGTACGTGTTGCTCACCGTCAAGTTGTTGTTCGTTGCCCCGTTGTAGTCGTAAGTGACCGTGTAAGTTTTGGCTGTCCACTTGGCATAAAGTGTTGTGTCAGCAGTTGGGGTGAAAGTTGCGCCAGCCGAGTAATTTGTGCCACCGCCACCAGCCAGGGTGTTCCAGCCACCGAAATCGTAACCAACGCGACTCAGTGCAGCCGGCGTGCGAACTGTTCCTGATGTGTAAGCAGTGGTTGAAGCGGAACCTTGGCCGTTTGAGTTGTAGGTGACAGTCTTGTACGTGAAAGATGTTACCTGGGCCGGAGTCAGAGCACCTGTGAAAAGGCGAAGTGAACGAATAGAACCTTCAAAAGTACTTGCCCCGCCCCAAAAGCTCTTACCTATGTAGTTGGCATTCCATGTTTTGCCGGTTAAAGGCTTTGAAGCGTAGCTGACATTAGTGGTGGGAGTCGTAGATCCATTTTTGTAAATTTTGCAGGTTTGGCCATCCGCTGAGATCGTCCAACGATTTGTCGCGTTACCGGTTGTCGGAATGCCATCGGTAACCGAGCAGTATCCTTGGCTGACACCATTGTTGTAAAGCTCAAGTTGCAGCGTTGACGTTTGGTTGCTTCGCTGAACGATAACTGAGTTTCCGTTGTTGTCGCCAAACTCAACAACTCGCTCCCAGAAGTCTGCCTGGGAACCAAAATTCGCCTCGAAATCTATGGTGATTCCAAGCTCTGCAAATGAGTCGGATGACATGCTCGAATCCACCGTCACATACGGTCCAGCACCGGATAGCCCACCAGAGAGAGCCAGGGAACCGGTCGACGCTTGGAAGGTGGAGGTGGCAGCGTTAGTGCCTGGTCTCACCGTGCCATCGTTGGTTCCGGCGGCAGATAGGTCGTTTACTGCAGTGCCCGCCGTCGAATCATAAGAGTTGATGTCGCTGAAGTTGTAGCTCAAGATTTGCTTCGGTGCTTCGTAGCGAATTACGACTACACCAGATCCACCGTTACCGCCATTGCCATAGCCGCCACTCTGGCCTGAGCCACCACCGCCACCACCGGTGTTGGCCACACCCGCACCAGCGTTGTCGGCAGTGTTGTAAATACCTTGACCGCCACCACCAATTCCAGCAGAGCCGGCAACCATTCCAGCTGGGCCACCGGTTCCACCGCCAGATCCACCACCGGCAAAATAAACACTGCCGGCGCTCTGTACACCTACAGATAGCGCCGTTTGGGCAGCAGTCGTGATCCAGCTAACAGATGCGCCGGCACCACCCGCACCAGTTGCAGAAGTAGAGGCATCTCCACCGGCGGATCCGGCACCACCACCACCACCTGAAGCCCAGGGGCTTTGGTAGTAGCCGCGTCCACCAGCATTACCTTGACCGGCCGTGCCGGCCGCAGCGGTTCCACCCTGAGATGCAGCTGTGGAGTTGTTTCCACCACCAGCAGATCCGGCAGACGAACCATCAGCAGAAACGTTAACAATCGCTCCAACGTTGTAGGCACCTCGACCACCACCGTTAGCGGTTACCGTCGCGATTCCTCCACCAGATACGACAGAGTTGTAACCGGGGCTGCCGTCAGCTCCTCCAGAACCGCCAGCGCCACCGCCTCCTGGCTTGATCGAAAGCTGGGTCGTGTTTAGAGTCACCGCTGTGCTCTGGAGCAAACCACCAGCACCGCCACCACCGGCGTGACGTGAACCACCGCCACCACCGCCACCGACAACGAGTAGGTCAATTTTTGCGACTCCATTGGGAGTCCAGGTGTAAGTAGTGCCTGCAGTTTTGAATGCGATGTAGCAATAGTCACCGCTGTTGTAAACGGACACTCCAGTGGTATCGCTTACGGTCGCTTTACAAAGGCCATCGGTCACATCGCCGGCTGCAGCCTGTGCCGATATCGGCAAAAAGGTGAGACCAGAAACCGTGGTTGCCACCGCCGCAAAAAGTGCGACAAATCTGCGTCTCTTAGAGCGCAGGTTAAACAACGGAAATCTCTTTCGCCAAAGTTAATAGGGGCTTCATATAGTTTCGTAAAAGCGCAGGTTTGCGAGCCTAAAACATACGGTTAGCCGTAGGTTGCGTTTAGTCGTTTGCTACCCAGCGGATTTCAACACGTCGGTCATTGGATGAAGGTGCAAGCTTGTTATAAGCACCAAAACCCGCGTATTGAATCGCCACATTTACACCTAATTTTCGAAGGTATGTAGCAACGTTCTTGGCACGTGATGAAGCCAAGAGCTTTTCAATCAGCGTTGACTTGCCAGCAGACTTTACGAAGCCAGTAACCAGAACGCCCATGTTCTTAGAATTAGCAAACGTTGCCGCGGCACGCAACTGCTTTAGGTCGCCCGCATCGAGCTTGGCTGAATCGGGGCCAAAGATGACCGGTTTGATGATCTGAATACCCACCAAAACAGGTTTACCCGAAGGCGCAACTGTGACAACGTGTTTGATCGGTGACACCTTCACCACCGGCGTTGGAACAACTACGACAGGTTTAGGTGCGGTGACCGAGATGGTGTTCGGTGTGCTGCTTGCGGCTTCGTAAACATCATCGGCTGCCTTGGTTGCGGTGACCACACAGGTGCCGGTCTTAGCAACAGTGATTGTGGTGCCGGTGAGAACACAAGAGGTTGTGCCATCGGTCACCGAGTATGACACCGCGCCTGAGCCTGAACCGCCAATGGTGGTAAGCAAAGCATTTGTTGCGCCCGAGGCCGAAACGGTTAGAGGTTCTTGAGCTATCAGTTTGCAGAGGAACGTAAGGGTGGTCGAAGTGCTCGCAGGTTTGTAGGTGAAGTCACCAAGCATGGTCACCGTTACCAGACAAGTGCCCGAGGTGGTTGCGGTGAGCCAGCCTTCACCATCAACCGAACATCCGGTGGCAGTTCCGTTTTCTACGTCATAGATCAATGCGCCGCCGGTTGAACCACCCGAGACAACAATCTTGACCGCAGCACCTCGCGTTGATTGCGAACCGCTTGCTGAAAGCGCACGCTGGTTGATCAGCTCGGATGGAATCAAAATGGTGTTGCTTGCAGCACTCGGGTTACTGACACGGTAGCCATTGTTAGACGTCACCGTAAAGCTGTAGGCGACATCCTTGTTAACGCCATTGAAGGTGCACGAAGTCGCGGTTGTAATGCAGGCCATGCCGGTGCTTGAAGTCACGCGGTAGTCAACGATTGGGGTGCCGCCGGTGAAGGTTGGTGGAGTCCAAGACACAACGATTGAATCACCCGCGACAACCTTGGCACTAACCCCTGATGGAGCATCGGGTCTCTCATATAGAGGTGCAGGTGGCGCTGGTGGAGCGACCGGAATCAAAGTCCACTGAGCATATAAAGTTGCACCGGCGGTGAAAGGGAAGCTGGCACCGTTGGCATACGCTGTGCCGCCTCCGTTTGAGGCGGTGTTCCAACCGGCGAAGTTGTAACCGGTCTGAGTGAAAGCGTTAGAAGTTAGAATGGTGGCAAAATTTGCAACCTGGTTGGCCATGGTGCCGGTTCCGCCGTTGGCATCAAACACCACTGTCTGGTTTGGCAGCGCAGTGAAACCGGCATACAAGGTGCCTGATGCAGTTGGGCTGTAAGTGAAACCGCCGGCGCCAAGCAAAGTGGTTAGGCTCGCATCGGTGAACCACCCATCAAAGCTGTAGCCGTTTTTAGTAGGAGACGGAAGCGTGATGGCTGTGCCACCCGAGGTAAAGCCACTAGAAGCTGGGCCGTTTTGAACGGTCGCCGAGTTGTAGTCGTAGGTGACTGTGTAAGTCGATCCAGACCACTGCGCATACAACGTGGCACCAGAAGTAAAGGCATAGGTTGCACCATCTGCGTATGCGGTGCCGCTGCCATTAGCGGCGGTGTTCCAACCCGTGAATGAGTAGCCGGTGCGCGAGAAAGTGTTAGCGGTTAGCGCCGTCGAAACGTTAGCCACCTGGTTGCTCATCGAGCCTGAGCCACCGTTGTTGTCGAAGATTACTGTCTGGTTTGAAGCGATTGAGAAGTTGCCACCTGCCGTTGGGCTAGTGCCGACCGAGTTTGTCGCGGTAACGGTGTAGGTGTAAGTGGTGCCGGCACTTAGACCGCTAATTGAACAACTGAGCGCACCGGTCGTGGTGCAGGTTGAGTTGTTGTTTAGCGTCACGGTGTAGCCGGTAATGGCGTCGCCACCATCGCTTGAGGGTGCCTGCCAAGAAATTGTTGCCGCGTTCGAGGTGACACTTGAAGTTGGGTTTAGTGGTGCTGTTGGGCTGGTGGCAACAACATAAATACCGGGGTCTTGGGTCAGCTGAAAAGTAACCGTGCCATCTTGGGTCGCGGTTCCTAGAAGAACGGCAGTTACCCCTTGAACGCTGTAGATAGCGGCGCCGGCCTTGATGTCGGGATTGGTTAGCGTGACCGAAATCGACTTGCCAGATGCGGTGTCTGGCACGGTGCCGTCACTAGCCAACCAGCTAACGGCAACCGAGAGAATAAAGGTCTTGTCGCCGTTGATTAGGCCACTCGCATGCGAACTGTCGCTGATCAAATCAACGTTCACCGAGGTGCCGCTAGGCAAAGCACCACTAGGAACAGTTACCGAAACACTGCTGTTGGCGTTACTGCCAATAAAAGTTGCGTTTGATGAACTCGAAGCGTTGGCCGAACCGAGACGTGAAAGGTTTCCAACTGGAATTCCATAGATCGAAGCTTGGGTCCAGCGGGCGTGCAAGGTGCGACTTGCTGCCGGCGTGAACTGCGCGTTGGCTCCACCAACTCGTGTGCCACCGGTTTGGGCGGTGAACCAGCCATCAAATACGAAACCCTGGCGAGTTGGAGTCTCAAGGTTGATGGAAGAACCGTTTGCCACAGTAACAGTGGTTGCAGCAACAGTTCCAAGCTCAGGTGCATATGTGATCACGTATGAACCACTGCCCCAGATTGCAAAAAGTGTCGTTGAAGCTGTTGGCACAAAAGGCGAAGAAAGCGCAATACCACCAATGCTCGAAGCCCAACCGCCAAACGTGTAACCGTCTTTGACCTGATCTGTGGTGCCCGGCAACGTGATGCCGGCATTGCCAACCGTGTATGAGCCATTGCTTATCGATGAACCCGAACCGCCATTCCAGTCATAGACGACCGTGTATGTCTGAGGGGTCCACTGAGCGGTCAAGGTGACATTGCTTGAACCAACTACATAGGTTGCGCCGGCTGCATAGGTGTTGCTGCCGTCAGACCAACCGGCAAAGTCATAGCCGGTGCGGTTAGCGTTTGCGCCAACGGTAAACCTGTCACCAATGTTTTGGTTGGCCTGAGTGTTCGAAGTTGTTCCACCATTACCTGCATAAGAGACGGTGTAAGAAATTGGGGTCCACTGGGCATAAAAGAGGTAACTGGTCAGAGCTAAAGCACGCGAGGCCCCAGCTGAAAAGTCAGCGCCTGATTGGTCGCGCCATCCGGCGAAGTTATAGCCGGTGCGCCTTGGTTGGGCGTTTAGGGTGATTTGCTGGCCGTCTGTGCAGAGCAGGCTCGAACCACTAACCAATGTGCACTCTGCATCCACCTCAGAGGATCCGTTTGCAGCAGTTCCTCCGTTGAAGCTGTAACGAACTTCAAAGGCCTGTACCCAAACCGCGGTCATTGTCACGTTGCTTTGCAACAGGTAAGAAGCGCCCGAGGCGAAGGTTGTGGTGCCATCGCTCCAACCTACAAACGCATAGTAGGTTCCGTTGATAACCACGGATGACGCAACATTGTTGCTCAGGTTCAAGCGCGTTCCATAATTGCCCGAATCGGCTGCCGACGGGAAGGTGAAGGTCGCAGCTGATGCAATTCCCTTGTCATAGGAAACGGTAATCGTGTTGATTGTCCACTGGGCATAGAGCGTGACGTTCGATGCGGTGGTGTAGGTGCCGGCGATCGGTGTGCCATTTGCCGTGGTCGCCCAACCGGCAAAGGTGTGACCTGCCTTAACCATGGTGCCAACGGCCGAGAGAGTCACTGCGGTTCCAGCGGTGGTATAGCTGTCACTAGCGTTTGCCGGTGAGCCGGTTGCTCCATTGGCGTTATAGGTAATTGTGTAAGTGTTGGCGATCCACTTGGCATATACGGTGATGTTGGCCGACCCCATAGTGAGAGTGCTGCCCGAAACCAAAACGGTTCCGCTGCCATCGGCGGCAACCGTCCAACCGGCAAAGGTATAGCCGGTGCGAGCAAGGCTGCCGCTGTTACCCAAAATGGCTACCGTGTTACCGATGATATAAGTGCCCGAGTCGGTTGGCACCGAACCACTCGTATGCGAACCGCTGCTGTAAGTAATGCTTCTGTTGATTGCGGTCCACTGCGCATACAAGGTTCCATTAGCTGCAAATGGATAAGAGGCCTGGTCGGCGTAGGCGGTTCCAGAACCATTAGGCGCGGTGTTCCACCCGGCAAATGTGTAACCCGTGCGGGTGAAAGTGTTTGATGTCAGATTGGTAGCTACGTTTGCCGCTTGAGTTGAGGTAGCTGGTGTTCCAGAACCATCGTTGGCATCGAAGGTAAGGGTCTTGTTCGGAATTGCCGTCCACTGCGCATAAAGAGTGGTGTTAGAGGTGAACGGATATGAAGCTTGGTCGGCATATTGCGTTCCGCTGCCATCGGCCGCAGTTGCCCAACCATTAAAGGTGTATCCAATGCGAGTAAATGTATTTGCAGTTAGGTTGGCTGCCAGGTTGGTAACTTGGCTGGACATGGTGCCCGAGCCACCGTTTGAATTGAAAATCACGGTTTTGTTGTCTAGTTGCCATCCCGCATACAGTGTGAGATCGGCAGTTGGTGAATAACTAGCTCCAGCTGACCCGACCGAGGTGGTTAGACCTGCATCGCTGAACCAGCCACTGAATGCGTAGCCGGTCTTGGTTGGGCTTGGCAAGGTAAGGGCTGAACCACCCGTGGTGAAATCGGCAGAAGTTGGTGTTGCACCCGCGGTTGCACCGTTGAAATCGTAGGTGACCGTGTGCACCTCTGAAACGCTAAGCGTTGCTGGGGCGCTGTAGTTGAAGCTAGTTGGGCTAACCGTGCCTGTCGTTCCGGTTTGAGTGATCTTTGCTCTAAATTTGGCGCCATTGCCAGAAGTGTCGTTCAACGTGGCCGTTGAGTAGGTGGCAGAGGTGGCACCCGAAAGATTGGCCCAGGTTGTGCCACCGTCGGTACTTTTTTGCCATTGATAGGTGAAAGTGGCGGTTGTTAGGTTCGTGGCTTTGGTTGGCGTAACACCGAAGGTGGCGGATTGGCCTACAGTAACGCTCTGGTTGCCGGTGGTGGTTGAAGTTGGTCCTGGCAAGTACCGCAAGTAAACGTATCCGGAACCACCGTTTCCTGCGTAGCTTCCACAGTCTGCACCGCCAGCGCCCGAGTTAGCAGATGCAGTGCATGTTGTACTGCGACCCGCATTAGAGTCAGCCGTGCCCCAGTCATTTCCAGCTCGGCCCGCACCACCGCCACCAAATCGAGTGCCGGTCAGAGCAGAAACAACACCGGTGCCAGCGTTTTTCGCGTTTCCTGCGGCGCCAGCTCCACCACCACCACCGGCATTGCAGTTGTAGTAAGTACAGTTACCGGAGTTATCGAAAGTCACCGTTCCACCGGCGTTGCCACTTGTCGAGGTGCCGTTGATGACTTTGCTTCCAGATGCACCTCCTGGCGCAGAAGTCATGGCCGTGCCGGTGAAGGGAGAGACACCTCCGTTGGCAAGGACTGAAATGGAATTAGATGAAATTTCGATTGAACTCTGCCCGCCGTTGGTGCCTTGAGTCGTGGTATCACACTGACCCGAGCCGGTTCCACCACTTCCAACTTTTACGGTTGCATTTGCAGATGGGGTAACTACTAAATTCAGCACCTCAGCGACACCGCCGCCACCGCCACCGGCACCCCAAGCGTAACCACAGCGTCCTCTGGTTCCGCCACCGCCACCGCCAACCACCAGAATATCCAGGTCGTTAACGTTTGCAGGAACAGTCCAAGTTCCATTTGTGGTAACCGTGGAGAACACAGCCACACAGTAGCTGTTAGTTGTGCATGAGTCGGTGTCGGCACCAGCAGCCTGTGCCGAAATTGGTAAGAAGGCGAGGCCAGAAACTGTGGTTGCTGCCGCTGACAAGAGTGCGACGAATCTGCGTCTCTTAGATCGCAGGTCAAACACTGTTATTCGCTTTCACCAAAAAGGGCAGGGGCTGATAACAGTTTCTTATTAGCGGACTAATTAGCAGACAAAACCTTCGGTCACCTTCACAACGTTAGGGGCGAACGAGAGCCTTTATTTTGGTGCGATTGGCCATCGATTCGTACCCCAACGCCACGTCATCCAAGCTGACTTCAAGATCAAAAACTCTGCCCGGGTTAATCGAGCCATTCAGAACGTCAACCATCAACTCTTCGATGTACTGACGAGCGGGAGCGACTCCACCCGAGATTGTCACATTGCGCATCAGAGGTCCGAAGCCGAAAGGGATTTGTTCATACTGAGCAGCGCCCACGCGACCAACCGTGCCGCCGGCCCGCACAATGCTGAGAGCCATCTCAATTGAAGTCTGGGTTCCAACGCATTCGAGCACACTGTGAGCACCATCGCCACCCGTCAGCTCGAGCACCTTGGCTATTCCATCGGCATCGCGCTCAGCAACGACATCGGTGGCACCAAATTCGCGACCAAGGCCAGTTCGATCCTGGTGACGTCCCATCAAAATGATGCGGCCAGCCCCCAAACGCTTAGCAGCGATGACCGCACACAAACCCACCGCACCATCGCCAATTACAACAACGGTCTCGCCCTTTTTAACTTTGCCTGTTACCGCAGCATGGTGGCCGGTGCACATCACATCCGACAGCGTGAGCAGTGAAGGCAATAAAGGGGAGTCAATGCTGACTGGCAATTTGACTAGCGTGCCATCGGCATTCGGAACCCGCACGGCCTCAGATTGACCGCCGGCCTCACCCCCGTGGCCGAAAAAAGCCAACTCGCGGCAAGAGGTTTGCAAACCCTGCAGGCAAAAGTCACAGTGGCCGCAAGATGAAACGAATGGCGCTAGAACTAAGTCGCCAACCTGAAGTGTTGACACCACAGAACCGACCGACTCAACAACACCCAAGAACTCATGACCGCGAGGGCGACCAACCGCTAGAACTTCAGAATCGATGAAGTCCCAAAGGTCACTGCCACAAACGCAAGCAAGCGTTACTTTCAAAACCGCATCGGTCGGGTTTTGAATTTCTGGTCGGGCGATCTCTTCAACACGGATGTCGCCTGGGCCATACATAAGAGTTGCTTTCATAGTTCAAGCCTAAGCAATGGCAACCGGTTGATGTGACCCCTAACATTTGTCGACCGCAAACATAATGCCCACGTATGCCACGTATTTTGCCGATTACCGAACCGTTACCAAATTTCCTTTGAACCGTTTCATTTGCGGACCTACCATTGAAGCAACTCCAGCTATTTGTGGAGGTAGCCCGCCGATTTGCGCAAAGGCGCTCAAAAGGAGAAAGAAATGATTCGCTCAGTAATGCGACGCGTTGTGGCAGTAGCCGCGGCGACCGCACTGATTACCGCAGGTTTTGCCGGTGTGGCAAACGCTGCAACCAAGACCCTCACCATTGGTGACACCTCAGACCCAGCCCCATCGAAGTACGACCCATATGCCTATTCAGATGCACAGGCCGTTTTCTTTGAGGCACTTTATGACCAGCTATTCGTTCGCACTGCTCCAGCAGCAGCTCGCGGCGTAAAGGGTTCGCTAGTCACCAAGTACACCGTTGCTGATGACAAGAAGTCGATCACCATGACTCTTCGCGACAACGTTCGTTTTGCAGATGGCACCAAGGTTGACGCCGCAACCGTTAAGGCAAACCTTGACCGTCGTGCAGACGCAACCCTGCCTTCATATGCCAAGTTCGGCAAGGGTGGAACACAGGAAATCACCTCGGTTACCACCTCTGGCGACTTTGGAGTGACCGTCGAATTCAAGGCTGCACAGCCAAACGCAGCATACGAGTTCACCGGCCCATCAGGCTTCATTGTGTCAAAGGCAGCAGCTAAGAACCCGAACCTTCTAAAGTCAGCACCATACGGTTCAGGCCCTTACTACCTAGATGCAAACAAGAGCATCAAGGCAAACACCTACCGCTTCCAGCGCAACCCAGCGCACTGGAACAAGGCTGCTTACCCTTATGACGTAATCATCTACAAGGTTTACGCAACCGCTCAGGCACACGCCAACGCATCGGCTGCTGGCCAGCTAGACGTAACCCTTCAGCCTGGCTCAACCAGCGTTCCACTACTAAAGGCACGCAAAGTTGGTTTGGTTTCAAAGGGCGGCAACGTTTACTTCATGCAGTGGTGGGACAAGCTAGGTAAGAACTATGCCTTTACCGAAGACAAGAACGTTCGCCTTGCATTCTCATATGCAACCGACCGTGAGGCACTAGTCAAGGGTCTATTCTCTGGCGACCGCGCAACCGCTAGCTTAGCTGGAAAGACCGCGATTGGTTACAGCGCAGCGCTAGACAGCACCTACAAGTACAACCTTGCCAAGGCGAAGGCGCTTCTAGCAGCATCGAAGTACCCAAACCCAACCTTCACCATCGTGATCTCTGCCAACGATGCTTCGATTCACGAGGCGCTAAAGCAGCAGTGGGCTAAAGCTGGAATCACCATGAACGTCAAGATCGCCGCTAACGGTGGCGAGCTATTCGGTGCAGTACGCACCGGCGCTATGGGTATCTTCAGTTTCGACACCAACAACCTAGTTGCTTGGGGTGGCCTAATGCTCAACTCGTTCCCTAACTACCAGTCAGCAACCAACGCTGCAATCGGTGGAGCATTCGGCGCACTTGCCGGCGACTCGACCAACGCAGCCAAGGCTAAGGCTTTGAACGAGGCAATCGTGAACGAAGCATGGTCATTGCCACTTCGCGAAAGCTACTCATACGTTGGCTACAAGAAGAGCACCGTAAAGGCTCTAAAGGTCGGTGTAAACGGAACTACCTTCCCGCTACTAACCGAGATCTTGCCAGTCAAGTAATCAACAAGTAATCAGATGGGAGCAACTGTAAAGTTGCTCCCATCTGCACTTAGTTTTCAAAATTCTCACATTGGAATAGCATGTTTCGTTTCATCTTGAATCGCCTAGTGATGGGCATTCTCACGCTGTTTGTTGCAGCGGTAGTTAGCTTCATCATCGTTCACCTGATGCCTGGAAGCCCTGGCGAAACAGCCCTTGGCACATCTGGTGACCCGGCCTCAATTAAGGCATTCGATGATGAAATCGGATGGAACAACCCCTGGATCGTGCAGTTCATCGACTGGGTTCGAATGCTGCTGAGCGGAAGTCTCGGCTTTTCGTATGTAGACAACCGCGACCTGAGCATCGAAATCATGACTCGAATCCAGGTCACCGCTTATCTCTCACTCGCTGCAATTATTTTGACCGCCATTCTTGGCGTTGTTGTTGGAGTTACCGCTGCTGTGCGCGGCGGCATAATCGACCGCATTCTGAACTCAATCACAGCATTCTTTATCGCAGTGCCAGCCTTCTGGTTTGCGATCTTCCTTATTCTTATCTTCGCCGTGTTCAACCCACTCTTGCCGGCCAGCGGTTATGTTGAATTCTCTGATGACCCCGTCGCGTGGGCCTCGAGCCTGCTTTTGCCGGTGTTTGCCCTTGCTGTTCACGGCGCCGCCGGAATTGCCCGAATCACACGCTCAGCAATGCTTGAAGCTGTTGCCCAAGAGCACATCCGCACCCTACGTGCGATGGGTGTTCCTCGCCAGCGTATTGTCTATTTGCACGCACTTCGATTTGCCAGCGTTCAAATCGTTTCGGTCATCGGCCTACAGTTTGTGCTCACCTTCGGTGGCACAGTCACCGTCGAGCAGTTGTTCCAATTGCCGGGACTAGGCACAGGCATTCAGCGCGCAATCGGCATGCACGACGTGCCGGCAATTCAAGCCACCGTAATGGTTACCACTTTTGTGGTTGTCATCACCATGTTCTTGACCGAACTAGCAACCAGATTCCTCGACCCAAAGGTTCGCGCACGATGAGCAATTCAGCCGCAAAGAAAAAGTCTGTTCCATCATTTCTAAAGCGTCCTGGCGCAGTTCTAAGCCTGATTTGGCTAACCTTCATCATCGGCGGTTCGCTAACCGCTCCACTTTGGATACCGTTCGACATCGGCGCTCAAAATGTTGGTTTCGAACTGCAGCTTCCGAGTTGGCAATACATTCTTGGAACCGACGATCTAGGTCGTGACATTTTTAGCCGCATCATGTATGCCGGTGCCGGCACCATGGTTGGTGCAGCCACAACCGTGGTGGTCGCTTTCGGAATCGGTCTGCCAATGGCATTCATTGCAGCTCAGCGCCGTGGCCGCGTTGAGAGCTTCTTGAGCCGCTTCACCGAGATCATCTTCTCGTTGCCGTCGATGGTAATGATTCTTGCTCTAGTTGGTGCGGTTGGCCAGGGCAACATGACCCCGCTGATGATCTTCTTCGGTTTCTTGATTTCACCTGCCGTCTATCGCGTGCTACTTGGTCAAATTATTTCGATTCGCCAGCGCCTCTATGTTGATGCCGCTCGCCTCAATGGCCTCAGCGCATTCCGCATCAACCTGCGTCACATTCTGCCTGGCATTTGGCGAACCGTATTGGTTCAGGTTGCGCTGATCTTTGTTGCCGGCATTGGCATTCAGGCTGGCCTTTCGTTCTTGGGCATCGGCCCTCAAGAGCCCGAGCCAAGCTGGGGTGCGATGATTCTTCAGACCACCAACCTAATTTATTTTTCACC
>JACCDI011756597.1_pt1 | contig 14995 bp, 8 predicted proteins | sample 7442791 | NCBI WGS metagenome assembly JACCDI01 (sample SAMN15323434, study PRJNA562643) | freshwater metagenome | isolation source: river surface water | place: USA:Blue River Watershed | collected 2017-08-15 | reverse complement strand
TCATTTACACTCGGAGTTGATTCTTCTTCATTTACACTCGGAGTTGATTCTTCTTCATTTACACTTGGAGTTGATTCTTCTTCATTTACACTCGGAGTTGATTCTTCTTCATTTACACTTGGTGTTGATTCTTCTTCTTCTTTTTCAACAGTCATTACTAAATGAGCTGTTTCATTATCTAATACTTCAACACCTTCAGTATCTTGAACTTTCTTCTTCTCCTTCTTTACTTGGTCTTCAATCATCTTTACTAACTTCTTGAATAAAGCATCCGATGAGTTGCTTACCTTCTTATAAATAAAACCATTATTTAAGAAACTAAACTTTTGCTCCTGTTCACTCATTCGCTTTGCTGTTTCAACATTCTTTAAAGCATTTTGATTTACATTTTCACCATATTCACTCTTTAATAACTCTTCATAATATTGAGAAAATGGTTTCACCATTACCTTCACAAATCCATACTCCTCCATAATTGTATCCAAATAATTGAAATTTACTAAATATTCACTATGAACATTTCCTATACTCTTCACAAATACATCAATTTGTTTACCATAATTTGGTTTTGTAGCATCAAAACTCATTCGGGTTGTACTATACTTCTTCTGAATCTTCCATAAAGTTTCACCACTAAAAGTCTTTCCTTCAATCTCATTTACACCTTTCATCATTTGATGAATACGTTCACCATCAAAACAAGTACCAATAAAAAATCCACCAATCTTTAAATTATCATTAATATTTTGAAGAAGTGTTCGTAAACGAATCTCATTTTCAAAAAAGTAATGTAAAGCAAATTGTACATTTACCACATCAAAATAATACTTTGTTTGAATAAACTTCTTCATTTGCATCTTCTCCGATTCCGTAAATCCAGCATCCTGATTTGGAAAAATTAATTTACCAGCATCACCCCTTACAAAATACGCTTTCGGTTTTGGTTTAGGTAACACCCGATCATAATACTTTTGCGCAAACTTGATATTTTCATAATCATAATCTATACCTACCACTTCCGCATATAAAGCACCTTTCATCTTCTTTAAATCAACACCCTTTCCACAACATAAATCAAGAAGTTTACCACTCATCATCTTACTTCCAGACATCATTGATGGACTTACATCCTTAAATAATGATGCTTTTACATGATAATTGTGGAAATTTTGATAAGGAAAACGCTCACTATTATTTTCCATATTTCCATTCTTTAATTCAGCATAATAAGGACCCGGAGCATCAATCGCACCATCTCCACTCTCCTCCATCTGAATATTCTTACCCGTCGTAATCATCTCCTCCGTTACCGAATATTGTAAAGCACGGAAAATATCATTTGCCGTTTTATCTAAATTACCATATACTTCTCTTCCATTTCGATATGATGTTGTCTTGTCATGACGGACTCGATAAGGTATCCATTGGAAACCCTTCTCTTTTGTAGGATCAAAACCAAACTCTACAATTGTATCATCACTCATTTCCTCCATTTCACCACTTATCGGATCTTTACATATCATCTTATCATTTTCATCAATAAATACATAACACGTATTATATGCCTCCGCATTATCATCATTTAAATCATATGGATTAAATAAAGTTGGGAATTTCTTCTTTGTCATACGACGATTTTTATCATTATATACATCTCGTAATGTACCTACATTTAACTTAATCTTCTTATATTGTCGTACTACACTTTCAATTCTACCATCCTCCTTTAATACACTATCCAAATATGGGAATTTCATCTCACTTTCATTACTATTCTTCACAACACGTACTAAAAAATCAATCGTATTTAACATCGGAGGTTTCCACTTAAATAATGAATACCAACTTCCACTCTTTAATGGATAATGTTCCGTCATCGGTGTAAATATCATACCATCTACATAAAATGGTTGCGTAGTACGTGTATCCCATATTTGTTTTGCTTTCTCAAATATATCATTTCCATCCGGTGTTTGAGATACTCGATAATCCTTTCGATAGATTTGAACTGTTTGAGGAATTCGTTCCTTTCGAGTAGACGATTTAATAAAACGATCTAAATATACTGAACGACATAATACACGATCCTCCTTAAATGTATTATAATATTGACGACGTCTTATATCATTACCACGTTCATACAACATATCATACGCATAAAAAGCATATTTACCCGTACTATTTTCCTTTAAATATTCACCTTCAATAATACTATTTACATAACTTTCATCTTTAAATCCTGTATCAATAATATTATTATTTGTATCAATTAAATAAATATTACCATTTAAATCAGGTTTTGATGACTCCATTACAAAACAAGCAACACGCAAACCATCCGCCTTTAATGATACAGCATAATGATTATATAAATTATTTACATTACTACTCTTTATTAAATTGTTTCGATGAATCGTCACTGGATTACCAAATAAAGCATCACCCTTTGTTTCAAATGTTCGTTCACTCTTATATTTATTAATCATTGATGTATAAGACGATATAATATTATTCTTTGTACTTTGCTTCATTATAAATTCACTATCATTCATAATCGATAAAATAATATGAATATGCTCAAACATTTTATTACAAATATCTTCACTATCCATATCTACACCAATACCCTTATTTCCAATATACTCAATTTCAATCTCATTATTATGAATCGCTTTTAATACATTCGCATCACGGAAATTTTTACCTTCATTGCTCTTTACGGATGTTAAATCAATTACAAATAATTCATCTGGAGTTGTAATTGTATAACGATTCTTTAAACGATAGAATTTTGTTAATGTATGATTATTTTTATTTACTTGATTATTATTATTACTACTTTTTACTGGATGTAATTCATTTAAAAATCGCTCTTTATTCTTCTCAAAAATTTCACTTTCTGGTAACTCCTCATTTAATGATATACGAAGAAAATATTCCGATATATCCATCTTTTCTAACTTCTTCTTTTCAATGATTTTATACGGAATATTTTCTAAACTGTTTTGTAACCAATACTTCTTAATATCTACTGAATTCTCAATACTCAAACGTGTTCGGTCTAATATTGAATTGTAATTATTACCTTCAAATGTTAATGATATGTCTAAAGATGAAGATGTATTATATTTACATCCTAATCCATCATTTTCATTACTAAAAGTATAATATTGAAATATGTTTTTAAAATTATGTTCATCAATCTCAATCTTTTCATAATTTTTATCCCAAAAACGTATTTCTAACTCAATATTTGGATTTTTATTTGCCTTTTCAATATATGAAACGACTTTTTTAAAATAAGATTTATCGATCTCCATTTTAAATGAAATAAAATAATATACTATATTATTATTATATTATTTTAAGTTCTTTATATCTAAAAATATTTTTTATAAAATTATTTTTTTTATTTATTAAAAATTATGATTTATATATTTATATTTGTATTTATATTTGTATTTATATTTGTATTTATATTTATATTTGTATTTCTTTTACACATTTTATTTATTAACAATTTTATATAAATCATCCATTAATTCACCCTTTAATTTATTAATATCTTTGCCACTCTTTTCAGACATTTTCTTAATAGATATACCTTCCTTTTCACATAATTCTCTTAACTCTTCTATTTTCATATTTTTTAACATCTTTTCATTATATTTATATACTATACTCTTCTCATTTTCTACTTTAACTTCTTCTTCTTTCACTTCTTCTTCTTTCACTTCTTCTTCTTTCACTTCTTCTTCTTCTTTCACTTCTTCTTCTACTTTCACTTCTTCTTTTACTTTCACTTCTTCTTTTACTTTCACTTCTTCTTTTACTTCAATCTTTTCTTGTATCTCTTCATCTTCTTCTTTTTCATTTGATTTTTTTGAAACAATCATTGTAAAATCATTATAATTCATATATTTATATATCTTCTTCATCTTTTCACGATCTTCTTCATTTTCATAATTATAAAATGATTCACATTTTTCACGATTCTTTAATAAAGGATAATATATACCATTATCATATATCATAATACACAATGGATTTAAAATATGAAATTTATTCTTATAATGAAATACTTTTGATTGTGTAAAATCAATATTGTTATTTTTAATATTTAGTATAATCAAACTTGTATGTAACATATCAACATTATATTGAATAAATGTATCAAAAATCTCATAATCACATTTATTTGTTAATGCTTGATTTAAAGCAAGTTGAATATTTGAACGTTTCATGGATCGGTTTTTAACATAATTAAATTCATAATAACGCTCTTTACCCATTAATTCATCATCTAACTTTTTGATCCATTGTGTAAAAATAAACTGTTTATCTTGATAATTATTCATTAAAAAATCCATTTGAATAATTGAAAAAATGGAATCCAAAAATCGATATACCAATGATTGATTACTTTTACTTGATACATATGTTGTATATGTTTCTCCAAAAATATCTTGAATTACTTTATATGTTTTAATCATCTTTACATTAATCATAACCCGTTCGTCACTTTCCTTCTTTTTATGAAGTATAGAATCATCTTCTTTCGATTCTTGAATTACATATGAATTTAAAAATTCTGTATATGATGATTTATCTTCAATTTCTAGATCATCATATTTTTCATAAAAAGATTTAGGTAAATTATATTGTTTAATCTTTAAACAATTTAAAATATGTTCTGTAGTTAACATTTAAAAATAAAAATATAAAATGAAAATATTTTACCTTTATATTATTATAGATATATATTCCTTTATAATCATTTAAAAAAATCATTTTTTAGAATTTTGTTAATAATTATTTTTCTTCACTATATGATTTATGTGTATTATATTTTTGAGGATTCGGTTCTTTCGATTCTTTAAATGAATTAATTAACTTCGCCATATTACCATTATATTTATTTTTCTTACGTTTTAAAGATATTTTTGATGGATCAATATCTTTTGTATCCATATCTTTTAAATATTCATTTATCTTTTCATTCATAATCTTCTCATGATTTTCTTGAAATTCATATTCTTTATATATTGTTTTATTTACTTCAAAATTATTTACTACTACTTTTGAAGAATTTCCTAATAATTCCTTCTTCTCTTCTACTTTTACTTCATCATTCATTAAATCACTCTTTTTTATTTCAATATATTCAATATATTTTAATATATTATCCAATGTCTTCTCTTTTATATTATTTAAATTAATAAATATTCCATTATTATTTTCAGAATAAGATATATTATCTTCTAAAAATATTTTAAATATTTCTATATGCTCATCTTTCGATAATTTTTTTATATTTTCCATTAATTTCTTCTTTTTTAAATATAATTCTTTATTTTTTTGTTTTTTTAATAAAAGTTCTTGGGAAATATTAAAAATTTTATCATTTTCAAAAAAATTATCCTCACAATCACTCTCTTGATCTTGATCTTGATCTATATAATATGTTCCTGATGTTGGTAGTTCTAAAAAATCCATCGAATTTTTACTTTTATTATATATATATATATTTTTTTATCAAAATTAATCGAACTTTTTTATAAATAATCAATTTATAAAAAAATATTTTGAAAAAAATAAATAATAAAGTAAAATAAAAAATATTCTTATGATTAATCTTCATAACCACCTTCATCATCACTTACACTTTCATCTTCATCCTCGTTTTCTTCATATTCTTCTTCATCCTCTTTTTCTTCCTCTTCTTTTGTAGGATCTTTCATATTAAATTCTACATTCGGTTCACCTTCACTCTCCGTATCCGATAGTTCAATCTCTTCATCACTCTCTTCATCTTCTACTTTCGTTTCATCATCTACACTTTCCTGATCACTTTCAACTTCTTCTATATTATTTCCTTGAACTTCATCAACACTCATTTCATCATCATCCAAAGTTGTTACAAATGTATTCTTATTTCCACTATTACCCTTATTTACACTATTTTTAACATTTTGCGTCTTTGATATGATTTTTCCTATTACACGAATCTCACTTCCATAAGGAAAATATCGCGACTTAATAACTTCAATCTTCATACGATCACCTTGCTTCATCGAATTTAATATTTTTAATTCTTCCGTATCATGAATCTCCTTTGGTACAATAATTTGAATCGGTCCTAATGTACCACTCACACACATTGCGTTGAAATTAGAAACTTCAAACTCAATCTCATTACCACATACCGGATTACAAATTTGTGCCTTAAATAATACATTATACGTAATTTCACCCGTAAAATGACTACCATACAAAATACCAGCACTCTTTTTAACAATTTCAATAGTATCTTCCTTAATATATCCTTCAGTTACACATTTTCCTTCATATTTCTTTTTTAATGTTTTTAAAATATAATCATCAATTTGCGTTGTAAGAAACTTTGGTTCTACAATTACTTTCTTTACAATTAAATTTTCAAAATAAATATTATCCATTTTTTTGAAATATATAGATATATATATTATTGAATAATATTATTTTATATCCACTTACTTTTTAATTTCTTTTTTTTCGTTTTTTTTATTTTATTAACAAATTTTTATTTTTATATATTTTTATATATTTTATATTAAAAAGACGATTTATACACTTCTATATAAAGAAAATAAGATTAAAATAGAATAGGTAAAAATTTTATATTTTTTTTATATTTATAATATAAAATACCACTTTCGTTTTCGTTTATCATAATCATTCAAAATGGCATCTTTAGTTGAAATTTCGAACTCAATACCCAAATATAATGAATATGATCATCATATTCAAGAATTTGATGACAATTATTATTTCGAAAAGAAAAATATGAATGATGACTCTAAATTTGATGATAAAATTGATAACTTTTATAATTTTATAACATTATATAAAAAAGTTGAAGAAGAGGATTTAAAGAAACATCATTTTTTACAAGGAAATAAGTTTAAGAAAGGTAATAACTTCAATAATTCTGGATATTCATATAATGTTACAAATTATCAAAAACAAAAAACATCAAAAGTTTGGAATTCACATGTTCCAAAAAGTAATGATGAAAAACTAAATGGTTTAATTGAATCTTATCTAAATAAAATCAGTGATGAATCTTATAAAAAGATCAGTATTGAATTTATTAACGAATTAATTAAAATTGATAATATGTTTTATTTTGATATTATTACTAAAAAGATTGTAGATAAATGTGTTATGGATAATAAATATCAACATTTATATATTCAATTATGTAATAAAATTTGGAGTAATCGTCAAATTCATTATCATATGGCGGTTATTAAAGAGGAGAATAAAAAATATACTTGGAGTTGTAAATATGAAAATGTAAATAAGGTATATGGTCCATTTGGAAGTGAAATGGATGCGAAAATGAATATTTTTTATGAATTAAATTTTAAAAAATATTTTATGAATTATTTACAAGAACTTTTTATTAACAAAAATGTTAACTTCTCACATATTGATAATGATGAAGAGTTCTTTTTACATAAACGTCAATTTATGGTTATTATTGAAATTCTAGGAATTATGTATAGTGAAAAGTTTATTCCAGTTGATATTTTACATTTAGTTGTAATGAAACTTTTCCATATGAATGATATTAATATGACTATTGAATCGATTGAGATTGATGGTATTTTACAAATTTTCAAGATTATGAATCAATATAAAGAGAAGAATCATATAAGTGATTATTTTGACTTACCCATCTTTGAAGAGTATTATAACTATATTACACAAATTGAAAAGTTAGAAACATTTAATATGAGAACAAAATACTTTTTAACAGATTGTAAGGATATATTAAAAGGAAAGAAGAAGAGTGTATCTTCAAATAAACTAGATAATATTGTTGAAAATGAAACAAATATTTTAGAAAAAGTATTAGAAGAAAAACAGAAGAATAATGTAGCACAAATGATTCAATTATATAATCAAAGTAATGAAGATAATAAAAATGCTATTTTATATGATGTTATTTATCGTTATTGTGAATCAAACTTAAAGGATGATACTTATGAAAAGTTTATAAATGATCTTCTTGAAAAAGAGAAAGATTGTAAAACGTTATTTGAGAAAAATGTTGAAAAACTAATTATGAATATAGAAGATATTATTTTAGATATTCCCAATGCCGAGAGTGTATTTACATTATTTGTTGAATTTATAGAAAGTATGAATATTTATGAAGAATCAAATATAAGATCACTTAAAGAGTTAATTGTAACACAAGTAAAACTTCTTGAAGAGAATGAAGATGATAACTTCTTTTAATTTTATATATAAAATACTATTTTTTTTATAAATTATTGAATTTATAAAAAAGTAAAAAAAAATTGAAAGTAAATAAAACTAAATTATATTTTACTTATTTTTGGATTACAAGGTGTATAGGTATAAATTTTTTAATAAAAATGGCATCAGAATTATCTATAAAAACATCAAAAGACAACCGTATTGGATATTTTTATATTCATAAAGTTGATAAAATTCGAACAAGTAATAAAATAATTACGATTAATAATGATAATATTGGTAAAATTGGTGTAACCGAGGAACCTGATCCATTTACAAGATTTAATAATTATTTACATGGAACAGAATTAGTAATATATTATAAGATTCAATCTTTATATGAAAATGAAGCAAAAGTAATTGAAATGTGTAATAATAAATATAAAGTTGATATTGAAGAATTTCGTTGTAAAGAGTATTTTCAAGGACATATAGTAAGTTTAGTACAAGATGTATATAATATTATTAAAGAAGATATTATTGAAATATGTAATTTAGATCATGATATTATAAATAGTAAATTTCGAAAAATAAATATTTATTTTGATGATTTTATAAATGTTAAATATTTTGAATATGTTAAAAAATATCTAAATATTGAAAATGTGGAAATGAATAAAGAATTTCGACATGATACACAAAGATATATTTTATATCATTATAAACAAGAATTGCTAAAATCATTAAGTGATGAAGAAATTGAAAATATAAAAACAGGAAAGAAAATAAAAAAAGAGAAAGAAAAAGAAAAAAAATTAATTGATATAAATGTACCCGTTTATATATGCCATCATTGTGTTGATTATTATACATATTCATTAAGTGATATAATACGTCATTTTAAAAGAAAAACACAATGTAATTGTAATACGATATATACATATGATGAAGCACAAGAATTAAGTAAAAAAAAGTATACATTTCATTTTGACACAAAAAATTTGACTCGAAATGATTATATATTTATAATTACTCATTATATAGATAAAAACAATATAATTAATATTAATTTTTTAAATGAAAGTTTAATGAAAATACAATATAAAAGTGAAGAGTTAATAAATGAAAATAAATATATAATTACAATGGATAATATTATTTGTCCTGGATGTGATAAAAAATTTTTAAACATTTATACTTTAAAAAGACATATGGAAAATAAGGATGCTTGCGAAAAACGCCAAAAAATAAATAAAATTTATAAAGAATTAAAAATGCCAAATTTTAATTAAAATACGAAAAAAAAATCCGTGTTAGAAATTGTTAAAAATTGTTAATTTTTTCCTCTCTTTTTTTATATTAATTAGATAATTAATTAATAATTAAAATGTATTCATTATGGTAATATAAAAATATATAAATCATTAATAAATTGTATATAGTAATAAAAATTCCTCTCTTTTTAACAATAATTAACAAAAAAAACTCAGACAGGAGAATCAGAGTTTTAAAAAAAAAAAGTCCGCTAAAACTTTTGACTTCAAACAAGATGATCGAGGTCGATTATTTTCTCCAATTTTTTTTTTTGAAAACTCTGATTCTCCTGTCTGAGTTTTTTTTGTTAATTATTGTTAAAAAGAGAGGAATTTTTATTATTGTAATTATTGTATATTTAATCTATATATTTTTATATTACCATAATGAATACATTTTAATTATTTATTAATTATATAATTTATATAAAAAAAGAGAGGAAAAAATTAACAATTCTAACAATAATTAACACAAAAATATGGAAAAATATATTTAATATTTATTACTATATTTGATAATAAAATTATATATTTAATTATTTTAATATAATATAATAAATATATATTTATGTAACTACAGGAATTTTTGATAAAAATATAACTTTTTTTTCAAAAAAATAGGAATTTTTATAAAAATAAAAGTTAATTTTTATAAAAAAAATATAAAATGAATATAAAGAATATATTATTTATTATAAATAATATTAAAAATATAAAAATGTATATTTGTCATTATTGTGTAGATTATAAAACAGAATCAATAAGTGATTTAATTAAACATTTTAAAAGAAAGAAAATATGCTCTTGTAATACTATATATACATATGATCAAGCAAAAGAATTAAGTAAAAAGAAGAAATATAATTTTATGTTTGATATAAAAAATTTAACTCGAAATGATTATATATTTATAATTACACATTATTTAGATAATAAAAATATAATTGAAGAACATTTTATAAATAAAGTTTTAATTGAAAATGAAAATAAAATTCAAAATCAACTTATTCAAATAAATCAAAATCAAGATATAAATAATAATCAAATTATAAATAATAATGAATTAATAATAAATGATGATAATAATAATAATATTATATGTCCACATTGTGATCAAAAATGTTATAATATTTATTCATTAAAAAGACATTTGGAAAATAAAGAGGCATGCGAAAAAAGACAACGCACAAATAAAATATTGGAAGATATCAAAAAAAAGAATGAAATGATTAAAGAAAAAGAGATCATTAACCACAATATTAATAATACTTTTGTAGATAATAGCAAAAATATAAATATTCAAAACAATAATAATAACAGTAATAGTTACAATTTTCAAATTAAAGATTTTATTCACGAGCGTTATGATATTAGTCATATTAAAGATGATTATTATGCTCAAAAAGATTTCTTTTTATATCACAACTTTTTAAAAATTATTATGGAAAATAAAAAGAATCAAAATATATTTTTCTCCAATAACGAAGCAATCGTTTATACCGATAACGAATTATGTAAAATGAACTCCGATAAAGCAGGTTATCTCATTCTTGATAAACTTAACCAATCTTTTCAACAACTTCTTTATAAACAAGATGATGAATCCAAAAAATATTATGAATTTATTTCTAATTATTACCGCATTATTCTTGGTCATTATAAACATGATACCATTCATAAAGATTATGATGTGGATGAACGGCGTTTTGTTTATACGGCAAATAGTAATATGTTCCGTTCTCGTGATAAGTATTTAATGAAAATGATGTCTACCTTAAATGCTTACAAAAATAGCGCTCGTGAAAATATGTTTATTGAACTTGACGAAATTAAAGATATACCCATGATGAACCCCAATATTGAAGATTTCGCTTCCGTCAAAATGCGCTACAGAGACCTTAAAGATAAAGATTAAAATCACACTTTATTTTATACATGTTTATTTGTTAACAAATTATTATTTATTAACAAAATCAAAAGATAAAAATTAAAAATAATTATTTATATAAATAAAATTTAGCATCTTTGCGACAATGAGGACATCTTTCTGAATGAGATGATCGTAAATATTTATGTAAACATTTTACATGATATATACCTACACAATTTTCGCATTTTACTACATAATTTGAATCTTCATTACATTCATAACATATATTACAATTGTGACTGTTTTTTTTATACTCTTCAATCATATTTTTATACTTTTCATTATCATCAAATGATAATAATTCAAACATTTTATCAATATAGGGCGTATAGTATATTTTGTCATTTAATAAAATGTGAAGAAGATTATTTAATTTATGTTTAATCGCATAATATAAAGCGCACTTTTTTTCATGATTTGTATAAGATATATTTATATCTAAATACTTTTCATTTTTTAATTTTAATATTTGAAGAGCACGCTTTTCATTTTTATTTTTACAACATAAAAGAAATGATGTTTCACCTTTATAACTACAATTATTAATATATTGTGATGTAATATTTGAACAATTTAAAATATGTTTAATTACTTGATCCATATTTTTCTTACAAGCATGTTGTAAACTATGCTCATTTAATTTATGATGAAATGTTATTTTATAATCGGTTAATTCTAATATTTTTAATGCTACTTTTACCATACCTGATTTACAAGCATAATAAAAAGGAGAAGATCCATCCATATTATTTTTAAAATCAATATTTTTCTTTTTTAATATTTCAAAAGCAATGGATTCTAATGAATGATTACATACTAATTCAAAAAATCCCATTTTTTGACCTTGCTCCTTTATATTATAATCTATATTTTTATATTTTAATAATTTTAATAAAGGAACTTCCATTTTATGAAAAGCACACCAATAAAGTGGATTATTTTGTGTTACATTTAAATAATCGACATTTAATTTATAATCTTCTAATATTTGATTGACAACTTCAATCATATTATTTTTACAAGCATAACAAAATGATTTTTCAATCATATCATTTTTATATATATTTATATCTTCTTTATCATTTTTAACTTTCTTTTTTGGAATCATCGAAAAAAATAAATTTTCTATATTACTCTTCTCTTCATCCTCCTCTTCTTTACAACCCTTTTCAATCTTTCTTGCTTTTTTATACTCTTTATACCATTTTTTAAATTGATCGTGTTGTAATATTTGTAATGCTTGATTTGTTAAATTATTTTTACAACATATTTCCAATAAATGTTCATTTTTTTTATTGAATATGTTTATATTAATATTTTTATGACTTAATAGAAGTTTACTACTTTCGCATAATGATTTTTCGCAACATATTAATAAAGCATTTTTATCATTTTTGTTTGTATAATTAATATCATTTATTAAATAATCATAATATGTTAATAAGTGAACGACTAATTTATCCATTTTTTTCATACAAGCAGTTAATAATAAATTACAATCATCATATTTTTTATATTCCACATGATAAGTAGATGAAAAGTAATTAAATAAATATTTATTATCTTCATCTTCATTATCACTTATATTATCATTTTCATCAATATCATGTTCAATTTTATATATAACACCTGGAGCATCGTCTATATGTAACATTCTTTTAAATTCATTCATTTCTTCATCATCTTCATTATTATTTTCATTATTTGTATTATCGATATTATTTGTATTATTGATATTATTTGTGATATTATTTGTATTTACTGTTTCTTGTAAAAGTTGTATATTCATATTTTCTCTTCTTCGACTGTTATTTTCTCCTATTGAAAAATCCGTGTTATGACCTATTAAATTAGATGAAACAGAATATGTATCTACATCTGATTCATATTCAGATTCTGAAGAGTGGTGTAATTCGATTCCACGTCTTCTTTCAAATTCTATGGATGAATCACACGATATTTCATCATCATCATTCACATATATGTTATTTTTAATTTTTTTTTCATAATATTCATTAAATCTTTGTCTATTTTCAATTTTTTTGTCATATAAACAATATTTTTCAATATTCGATAAATGTATATTTTTCTTACATTTATCATTTTTAATACTTTTTAATAAATAATGTTTATAATCGTGTCGATTATATTTATAATTAATATCAAAATATGGCGAATTTAATAATAATATAATATCATTATCACTAAAAAGTTGATGAATAACAAGTTGATGTAAATGAGAATTAAATAATTTTTGAATATCACTATTTTTAACTTTACATGATTCTAAAAAATATAATAAATGAAAGTAATGAGTTGATAAATACATACTTTTTCTTTTATAACGATCATCTTCAAATAATTTACCCATTTTATTTTTGTATACTTTCTTTATTTTTAATTCGCTTTTTTATTTTTATTTTTGAACTTGTTAATAAATTATTTATTTTTTAACAAATTAAATTTAATTAAAAGATATAAATATAAAATTGTACCCCGAACAATATTATAAAAATAGATTTTACCAATTATTGGATATATTTTCTTTATAACATTGTTCGGGGTAATCTTATTTTTATGATTTGTAAGAATCAATATTTGATATATATGAATCATACGAGTCTGACGATTCATTTGTTGAAATTGACGAATCATCTTGAACGCGATGATTTTGACGTACTTGTTGATTTAATTCGTTCATCATATTTACACCTTCAAAATAAGAAGACGCATTTTCACTATTTGTTCTTAAATTCGCATAGTAATCTGCGGTATAATAACAATTTTCTGGATATAATGGTGTATATTTGCGACACATTTCAATAAACCATTTTTTTTCATTATCTAGATCATGCCCCATTTTTCGACCTTTTTCAAAAAAGATCTCTTTTGTCGAAAAATTAATTCCACAATATACTACAGGGACTTCTAATCCTCGTGCTATATAATAAAATCCTGATCTTATATGTTCTACACATCTACGTGTTCCTTCAGGAGCAATACATAAAGCATAATTATCACAATCTTTTAATTCATTAATTACTTTATTTACAACATTTTGTGAATGTACTGCTTCACCACCTACGGATATAACACGAGTATATGGGAAAAATTTAATACATATATCATTTGCGTGTATTCCAAACTCTTCTTTCATCATGAAGTAAATATTTAATTTTTTTTTAAAGAAAGCGTGATAAATCATGGAACATATGACAAAATCATAAATAGATGTATGACTCATGACAATTATGCTTTTATGTGGTACATTTTTTAAAGAGTCTATATTTACTTTAAAATTCATAAAATTTAATGCCATTAATGAAAAATAAGATAAAAAATCTTCAAAATATTTTATACATAAATGATATAAATTTACACCTATAAATAATAAAAGTAATAGTGTATATAACATTTCTTATAAATACTACATTATGTATAGAATCTTTTTAATTTATTTGAACTATTTATTTTTTATTCAATCGATTCCATTTTTAATGTT
>JACCDI010408715.1_pt1 | contig 15017 bp, 15 predicted proteins | sample 7442791 | NCBI WGS metagenome assembly JACCDI01 (sample SAMN15323434, study PRJNA562643) | freshwater metagenome | isolation source: river surface water | place: USA:Blue River Watershed | collected 2017-08-15 | reverse complement strand
GGAGTCGGGATTTTCAAAATTTTCAAAATTTTCCTTTTGTTGACGAAGATAACGTTGCCCAAATTCTAATAAAACAAGTATTAAAATAAGTATTAAAATAATATGTAAATAGTTCATTTTATTCTTTTCTATATTATAAATATATAAAATTATTTATAATATAGTATAAAACATAAATAATTTAAAAATTTTTAATTATTTTATTATTTCCTAAAAATTATGTTTTTTATACAGATATGAAATTGATATAAAGACTATTTTATATATTAAAATAATAATTAAAAAAATGACAGAATCAGGATATTTATATTTAGTTTGGCCAAGAGAATTTGCCTCTTCTAATAAAAATATAATAAAATTTGGATTTTCGTGTGAAGAAAATGTTTTTGAAAGAATTAATAAATATGGAAATGGGTCTGAGTTAATATATTATTTTTATGTAAATAATCCAAAAGAGTTAGAAAATAAACTTATTAAAATTTTTACAGTCATAGATGAAGATATAAATACCCAAAAATATTATGGTAAAGAATATTTTAAAATTAAACCTATTAAAATGTTAAAAATTGTTAATGAAGTAGTTAGCGATTATTTAATTAAAGATATGGATATTAAAAAAGATATATTAAATAAGCAACATAAAAAACTATCATTATATTTTGATCAAGATATAAATAGTGAAATTTATGATTATGTTATAAAAAATAATAAAAATTATACAAATAACTACACAAACAGACAATATTATTTTTATAATTATTACATAAAAAATTTATACAATAATATTTATAAAAATATATTACTATATGAATTAAGTAATATACAAGAAAATATATTATACGATAATGTACAAGATACAAATGATAATAAACTAGAAGATATAATTGATAATACTGTTGAAGATATAAATAATAATACTGTTGAAGATACAAATGATAAAAAACTAGAAGATATAATTGATAATACTGTTAAGGATATAAATGTTAATACTGTTGAAGATACAACTAATATAGTAGAAGATACAACTAATATAGTAGAAGATACAACTAATATAGTAGAAGATACAACTAATATAGTAGAAGATACAACTGATAATAATCTAGAATGTATAATGGATAATAAAGTAGAAGATAAAAATAATAAATTAAAAAAAATAACTAATAAATCAGAAAAAAATAATAATTATAAAGCTGTATATATATGTCATTATTGTTTAGATTCAATATCAATTTTTAAAAGTGATGTTATAAAACATATGAATAAAATATATAAATGTAAACCATATTCTAATTTATTTGATTTAGAACAATCATCAATACATTCTGTATGTAAAAGATATACTTTTTATTTTGATAAAAATAAATTAAATAAAAATGATTTACTATTTATTATATCAAATTATAATAATGAAAAAAACTATATTTATGAAGATTTTAGAAATCCTATTTTAATTGCTAAAAATAATGATTCTTTATTTACTATTGAAGAATTAAAGAATAATGAACTAAAACAAACAAAACAACAAAAAAAAAAAGAGGAAGAAGAAGAAAAAGAAGAAGAAAATAAAGAGGAATTTATATGTTTTACATGTGAAACAAAATTCAAAAATAAATATAATTTATTAAAGCATTCAAAAAATGAAAGATCGTGTAAAAGTAAAAAAGAATATAATACTCTAATGAAAAAAAATAAAGAAGAATTAAAAAAAAGACAACAGAATTAAAATAATTTTTTATTTAGAAAGAGGATCTAAATAAATGGGAAAACAAACAATATCATCATCTTTAAACTTTTGATCACATGTTTGATTCACATTTCCTGCTAATTCACTCTTCATATTGGGTTCACATAATTTATCATAATCCCAAAATGGCATAGTATTTAAATTACATAAACTGAATTTTGTCTCTTCTGGCATTGGTTTTAATCGCGCTTGTTCTAACATTTTATCTATCGATAACTTACCTTTCTTCTCATTGATACCATTTGTTGGTACCCAATGAATACGTTGATAATCATTTTGACTCTTTACATCGCGTTTCCAAATACCATCAAATAAGAAATCCGGTTTTTCAATATTCGCATTTCCAATAATTTCCATATCTTCATCCACTGATTTATTTATATCTTTATTCATATAATATTTATTGATATAATAAGCATATGAAGTTTGACTTAATGGAATATCATTTGGGACTTGAAAATTATTTTGATTATAACCATTTTCAGTATGGACTTTTAAGGCAATTTTGCGATTTACATTTTTATTATCATCATTTGAAACCATATTTAAATCATCACGTGTTTCTAATCCGGTAATTTGAGAAACGAAATTTTCGGTTTTACCTCCTGATAATACACCATCTACTAAACGATTTAAAATACCATTTAAAGATATAATAATGATAAAAATAATAAAAAGTATAATAAAGAAACCAGTAATTGCTTGTTCAACCATTTTTATATAAATATAATTATATTTCTATATTTATAAAATATTTTTAATTTACAAATAAATTCTAAATCTTAATTAGAAGATAAAATGGAAAATAAAGAAGAAAATAAAATAGAAGAAAAAAAAGTTCAAAACTCTTTTCTTTCCATGATTCAAAATAAATTAAATGATCAAGACTTTCTCCAAAAAAATAATTCAATTATCCTCTTTTGCTTAGAATTATACCGTGTTCTTGTTTCATCTCTTCTTATACTTTTCGTTCCACAAGCTTGCGGTTTAGAATCAAATGTTCATGTTTGCTCGTATGAAGAAAATATGACACCTACCAGTAATTTATATACTGCTGGTTTAGTTGTAAATTTTATTACAATGGGTTCTTTCTTTTTTATGTATTTATTTGAAATTAATCGCGAATACAAACTTATTAACTATTTAGAAGTAAATACATCAAAACCTTGTGATAATGAATCAGTAGGTAAAGCATTAACAACACTTCCAAAACATCGTGCACAAAATATTTTATTTTTAGATAAATATTATTATCGTTTTGCGATGCTTTCTATTTTGTTATTTGTTACAAATACTATTTTAAGTGGATTTGTCGTTTATGATTTTTATTTAGATAATCAAACAACAACCACTTTTGTAACAAACGTATTATTTATGATTACAAAATTAGCAGATGTTTATTCAACGATTAATACACCTAAAAATATATTTTATTCTGCTTATTTAAAGGGTAAAATACAATATAATGATGTAGATCCTGAAAAGAGTGAAAGTTTTCGTACATTGGATTGTGTCACAAAAGAAGAGATAAAAGAGGAAGAAGTAAAAGAAGAAATGATAAATGTCGAATTAGTAGAAGTAAAAGAAGATGAAAATGTATAATTCAAAATATATAGATTAAAATGTATGATTATTTATCAAATACTATATTTCGATTATATTGTAAAGATTGTGTTTTAATAAAACTTTTTATATTCATTTTAGGTAAAATTAAATATTTAAAAAGTTGTAATTTTAATAATTGTTCAATTCGTTTTACATATAATTCAAAAATTTCTTTCGGTATAAGATCAAATAATGTATAAATATTTATTTGACTTTTTTGAAAAATAGGTAATGTAATATTGATTTGAATATCTTCATTTTGATTACATACTTCACCTAAAAAAACAGATATACGAGACGGTAATTTATTTATATTTATACTATTTATATTTTTATTTAATATACTCATTTTATTTTCAACTAAATTTAAATCATTATGATTTGGTAATTGTTGAAAAATAAATTTATAATAAGAATCATAAATACCACGATATGAAAAGTGAATTAAAAAAAAAGGATTTTCCATAAACGCTCTTTTCATATTATTATTTGTAAAGTGAAAGTCGTGTGTATAACCTCTTATAAATTTTATATTTTTATTTCGTGTTAATGCTTTATATGTTTTTATAAAGTATTTTTTACTATTACTTTTTAAAATATCATTCATATTATTTATCATAAGATTGCTTGAAGGACACATATACCAACAAAAGTAAAATATATCTATATTTTGATTCTTTTCTAAAAAAGAATTGAATCGTAAACCATTTAGATATAAATATTCATCACTATCAATATGTAATATATAATCTTCTTTGATATCAAATGGATCATCCGCAAATACATTATTACTATCTTGAATCGAAGATAATAAGACTTTTTTTAATGTAATCTTCTCTTTTGGATAATAACTTAATATATTTTCAAGATCTAAAAAAGTATTGTCAATATAATATAAATAAAAATGTTTGACTCCTAAATAATTATAATATTCAAACCATTGTGATTGATAAGGTAAATCAATATTCATAAAACGTGATACTATAGAAACACTCATATTACTATTTATAATAAAAATATTATTTTATGATAAAATAGATATTAAATAAAAATAAATTTAATGATTATCTCTTTTGAAGAAAAAAATGATCAAAATATAAAACCGATTTATTTAAAAGATAAATCTAGACTCCCATCTGTTACTGATATTAAATTTATAAATAAAGATTTAATCATAGTTGCTCATCGTTATGCTTATAAATTATATTTAATAAAAATAAATGATAATAATGATACATATGAAATTTTAGATACTTTTTTAACAAAGGAAAAAGATAAAAATAAAATCCATTTTTGTGAATCTTTTGAAATCAAAGATCAAAAAATCTATTTAATCTTTTTTAGTAATCTTTTATGGATCATTGATCTAGATCTTCTTCATTATAAATTTATTTTTGATAAAAGTATTGATTTAAAAAATCAAAATACATATCATGGAATGAAAATATATAATGATGCAATTTATTTAACTCCATCCAATATGATGATGAATGGTTTCCAAGATAATTTACTAAAAATTGATTTGTATAACCATAATAATATAACTTATTTTCCTATAGGAGATATAAAAAAGAATTATCGAATGAAAGATATATGTTTTATCAATGATAATCTTGTATTATGTGTTATTATTTATAAAACAAATATTGGATTAATAACTAAAAATCAAGTATTAAATGGAGCATTTATCTTATTTACATTTCCAGATTTTATTCTTTTAGATAAAATTGAATATCATTGTGTTCATTTTGATCGAATTATTTCTTATCAATCGTATTTCTATATTACAGGACAAAATGAAAAATCTGGAATTATTTATCAAGGAACTATTGATATAAATAATAAAAAGATAATCATGTTAAAGGAGATTGAAGTATTTGATTTTCCTCATGGGATTGATATATGTGAAAATTTATTTTCATATACATCTTATGGTAATAATTGTGTAGTAATTGAAGATATTGAAAAGTTTATTTAATTTTTTTAACTACTTTCTTTTTACCAGCAGTTTGACCAATTTTTTTTCTTTCTTCTATTTTTTGATTTAGTTTTTCTAATTCTGCTAATATATTAGGATCATTAAGATCATTTATTGCTGATTGATAATATCTTCCAAATACATTACCTACATTACCTACACTACTTACATTACTTCTTCTATAATTTACAGTTATAGGTTTTTGAACAATTGTTTCTCTTCTTCTTCTATTATTTTCTTTTTTATATTGTCTCATAGCACTTCTTTCTGCTTGTTGATCTCTTCTTGTTTGAGTATTTTGTAATATTTTTTGAGATTCAGGAGTATTTAAAAAAGATCTTACATTACGAAACGCACTTTGAGATACTTCATTCTCTTTTGTACCAAATATTTTTTTTAATTTATGTAGTTTACTTGCTACAGATCCACGCATTGTTCGGCGTCGCTCTTTTTCATCTTCAGATTGTGAAATAGTATGTGCTAAACGATTTAAATTACTATAATTTACACTTTTATTTCGAAGTGTTTCACGTAATGCTGATTTTAATTCATTCGTTCTTTGTCTACTACGACTACTCATAATATATAATAATTCTATTATATAAAAATATAATAAAATATATAAACTTAAAAATAATGAAATTAAAAAAGATTTATTTAATTAAAAAAGATTTATTTAATTAAAAACGCACTAGTTCGAATTGTATTTCGAACTTTTTCATTTTCCGTTAAATCTCCTTGAAGTTGATCATATGCTTTCATTATTACTGATTCATCAAATTCCGGTAAGATAGCTTCACTATAAATGGTTTTTAATCCATCAAGTACATCTATCTTAAAATTCATTGGATAATAATGAACACATCCCTTCATTGGATCATTCATAATTGGAGCAAGTGCTTTAGGAATAATATGACTCATTTGTGGTGGAAGAATAAGAAGCAATTGTTGGAATGGATTATAAGGTGTACCAAGTTCAAATGTAATATCATTCATATTTGTAATTTTAGTATTAAGTACACGAAGAATGTCACTAGGGAAAGGTGAAACACGATAGCGATAATGCCATTGCCATGAAGGGCAACCGACTAAATAATAACGTGTTGTAAAAACAAGTGATTCCAAATAATTAATACACATATCTTCAACAACGCGGTCAAATTCTTCACGATTTTCATAAGAAATGCCAACGAAATATTTATAATATTCTTCTTTCCATTTTGATTCTTCTTGTTTATAATTAATCTTTTTAAATTCATCTTTGTATTGTTCATAAAGCGGATGACCTGGTGAACATACTTCCCAGTTATCATAACGGTTTTTATCAATTTCGTATGGTGTTTTACCTTCTTCATCATCAAAGAATGTGCTACGACCACCTTTAAGAAGTTTATCAATATTATTTTGTTGAAGTTCAAGAAGTTTTTGTTCTTGTAAAGCGCATTGAGTAATAATTTCTTTAAAGAAAGCGTGATTAATCACTGGATTAGGATTTGTGTCAGGATTATAATCTATTAAATAATCATATTGAGGTCTAAATTGGTTGTAAATCGTTGTAACACGGTCTAAACCACCTTTGCGAATTTTAAAGAATGGAAGCGAAATAATAAAGTCATTTCCTGCTAAAAAGGTTAAAAAGTTATAATCATTTACAATACGTACTTCTTGAATATCTGGTTTATTATAATTTTTAGTAAGAAGATTATGGAAATTCTTTTTACATTTATCAATATCAATTCCAACAAATTCATAATTAGATAGTTGTTCTTTTAATTCGCGTTCTTTAGCAACAGGTCTAAAAACAGTAATTTTACTTTTATGTGTAACCATTGCTAATACAAGTAAATCAGCATCTCCTCCATAAATATATACTGGAGCATCGTGTTCGCTTTTATTTTTTCTCATATTACGAATAATTGGAAGGAATTTATGTTCACCTTCACCCGGAACATTTGAGTTACTAATGAGTACTTGAAGTTTTGAACCAACTGTTCCAACAAAACCTTTTGCTTTACCTACTTCAAGAAGCTTGTTTGAAAGTTTTTCCATAAACTCTGTTCCTGGAGAAATATTGGGACCAGGATTCCAAGAAGCATCAATGGGCATATCATACTTCTTTTTGCGTTCATGTAAAAATTCCTCAAGTTGAATACCTTTGTAACGACGCGAACGTTGCTGAATCATCTTCATTCGCGGAGCCGGGCCATCAAGTGAGAAGAAGAGAAGTTTGCGAGGTTTTACAACATCATTCACAATATGTTGAGTATGTTTAACAACTTCATCAATAAGAATGTTTTCAAGAGCTGATTTATTAAGAGATTTGTCAAGTTTGCCCTTAATAACTTCAAAAACATTATAAACAATACCGTTGTAATCTAGAAAAAGATAATCACAAACTTGTTTACCTTCAACCATACCAAAATAGGTATCTTTATATTTTTTAACAAGTTCACGGAAGAATGATGGAATACCCATTTTGTTTAAATAAAAGTAATATCTATTATAGAATAATATAATATACTCTTTATAATGAATAGAATATAAAAAAATCTTTTTTTATAATTTGTAAATAAAATAAAAAATTATATATAAATATATATAAATATAAATAAGTTTAATATAAAGAAAATAAGTATGATATATAAATAAAGTGTTTTATGATAAAAATAAAAAGATAAAAACATATAAATATAAAATGAATAATAATAAATATCAACACTTATATATGAGTGATAGTAGTAGTGATAAGGAGGAAGAGTATAACAATCATATTGTACAATCGATAAATAAATTATTAGATGAAGATGATGAGCAAGAAGAATTTGATATAGATGATGAAAGTGGTTTTGAGGAAGAGGGTAAAAAAAAGAAAAAAAATAATGTAAACTTTGGTGAAAAGTTAAGTTATGATAAAAGTGTATTTGAAAAATATTATATTGATCCAATTATTTTAAATAATATTGATTTATTATTATATTTTGATAAAAATGATATCGATTTAGTAAAAATTTATAATCATTTATATAAAACAAATTATACTTTAAAAATTACAGATAAAGGATTATATTCCATAAGTAAACCTCAAGATGCGGAGTGGATTACAAATGAAATCAAAAGTATATTTCCAAATATAAAAACGATTATTGATGGTACAGCAGGTATAGGTGGAGATGTAATATCATTTTCTCGTAATTTTGAAAATGTTATAGGTATTGAGTTAAATAAAGTTCATTATGATGTATTGGAAAATAATGTAAAAGCGTTACGATTGGATAATGTAAAGATATATCAAGATAATATATTAGAATATTATAAAAATATTGAAAATAAAGAACATGTGATTTTTTTTATGGATCCTCCGTGGGGAGGTAAAAAGTATAAAAATTTTAAAAACTTTATATTAAAAATAGGTAAATATTGTATTCACGAATTTGTGGAAGAGTTATATAAAACGGGTTATAAACAAATTGTATTAAAAGCACCGTTAAATTTAAATATAAATTTATTAATACATAATATTTCATATAAAAATGTAAAAGTAGTAAAACATATAAATATGTTATTACTTTTGATTTATTAGAATAAACAAAATGATTATGAAATAAAATATTTTGATAAAATAGTAAATATTCTATCAAATTATAAATTATGATTTTTCAAGAGTTATATAAAGTAATATTAAGTAAAGGTTTTGAATATATCCAAGATCCTGAACATCGGATGCAAGTTATTAAAGTAACCTTTGTTGTTATGATGAAATTATTTTCAATGGTTCGCAATCGTTTTGGTAAAAAAGGTGTAAATAATAGTGAACATATTGAATGTCATTGTAATAGTTGTAAAATATGGAAAGCAAAATTGGATGATGCTTTAAAAAGTGATGAAAAGACAACATCATCATCTACACAAAAACGCAAAATATTATCTTTTATTCCATCATTATTTAAAAAAAATATTATTTAAACATTGGTATTACAAGTGTTTGCCCAAAAATAAATTTATTATTCATAAAAAATATATTTATCAATAATAATAATAAATAAAAATAAATGAGTCCAGTAATAGTTATGAAAAAACCAAAAAATTGGAATCAATTACCATTATATGAAAAAGTTGGTTTATATCAAAAATCATTAAATAAATTTCATTCACAATTTGTAGATAAATTAAATGCTAAAATCATTGTTAAAAATATATGTAAAAATGATATTGAAGTACCAAAAGTAATCAAAATATTAAAAGGTCCAAATGATATATTAGAAACAGATATAAAAGATAATTATATCATTAAAGCATCTCATGGATCAAAGTGGAATATCAATATTGAAAAAAATAAATCGTATCTAATTGAAAATATAATAAGTCAATTAGAAAAATGGAATCATAAATATCATCCATATCAAGAAAAACAATATTTATATATTAAACCTCGATTTTTTATTGAAGAGAAAATGAATGATAAATATGATCAACAAAATGGAGAAGCAATGGTTTATATGTGTCGTTGTATTTATGGTAAAGTAGTATCTATAAGTATAAAATATAAAGAGTTACGAAATGATTATGATATCAATTGGAATATTATTGGAGATCATGAATTAGGAAATATTGAAAAACCAGTACATTATGATCTTTTAATAAAAAATGCTGAAAAATTATCGTCTTTTTTTGAATTTGTACGAATGGATTTTTATATAGATGTAGATGATAAAATATATTTTAGTGAATTTACATTTTCGCCAATGGGTGGAATGAAAGTATTACCTTTACATTTAGAATATGAATTATCAAAATATTGGTATTAAATTATTTTTTTACGAAAAAAAGAAAAGATAATAATATGTAAAAATAATAGTATAAGAAAAATGGATGTTTTTAAAAATCGTGTAAATGATTATATGTATGCGATTCAAAAATACCCATATGTTATGAATGAAGAGTATGAAAATATATATCAAGAATTACAATTATGCGAAAATGATATTTTATTAAATATTGATGGTGTAGCAGTTCCATTTGATCAATATATAAAAAATAAACCAATTCATATTGATTATCAATTGATTGAATCTAATATACATTTTGCGAATTATGCGTATTTAACACCTTTTTCATATTCAAATATACCATTTGAAGATCATAGTATAAATAAAGCATTTATACATGCTTCATTACATCATGTAAATATAGAAGATCGTATTACTTTATATAAAGAAGTATATCGAGTATTAAAAGAAGATGGTATTTTTATAGTAACGGATGTAATGAAATATTCAAAAGAGGATTATTGGTTAAATACAATTGTAAATGAATATAATCCAAATGGTCATAATGGATTATTTTTTGATATAAGTGATATATATGATATGAAAAGTGTTGGATTTAAAGTTTCTATAAAAGATAAAAAGTATAGTTGGGTTTTTAAAAATAAAATTGAATTAATTGATTTTGTAAAAAAAATGTTTTATATGAAAAAAGAGTGTGATGATGCGAAAATATATAATTTAGTAGAAAAATATTTAAAAATTATATATGATAAAGAATCTAAGTTATACTATTTTGAATGGTCTTTACTTTATTTTATTTGTAAAAAAATATAAATATTTATAAAATAAGTTTAATTTTTAATATAAAGAACTTTTTATAAAGTAATATATATTAACATTTTATAAAAATGAGTAAACAAAAATACTTTACATTTCATAAAGATTTACCAAATACAATTGTGTATGGTATCAATTTAAAAGAGCGCAAAGATAAACGAAAAAATCTAACAAAAATATGCGAACGTCGCGGAATTCCACTTCAACTCTTTTTAGCAGATCGTCATCCTACAAGTGGTAAACGTGGTTGTTTGGAATCACATTTGTTTATCATTAAAACCGCATATGAAAATAAGGAAAAGAGTGGTGCTAAAAATTTGTTAATTTTTGAAGATGATATTAAAATGCTTGACTCTTTTACCACATTACAAAAAAATCCGATACCCAAAGATTATGATATGTTATATTTTGGAGGTACTGTTCATCGAATTATAGATGGTTCAAAAAAGAATCCTGGATGGGTTCAAATGAGTTGTTGGACAACTCACGCTTATTTACTCAATCTTGAAAATGACGCAATGATTCAAAAGATAATTCGCGAATTAGAGTGTTATCAAGAAGAGATTGATCGATATTATATTAATGAAATTCACAGTCATTTTAAAGCATATATATGTGATCCAATGATTGTTATTCAAGAAGCTGGTTATTCAGATATTGAAGGTCGAGAAGTCAATTATGACTTTATGCAACAAACTCTTCGTGGATTACGTACTCCAGAACATTCTGTTGGACCCAATAAAGAGTACATATTAAAACTTCCTAATTATAGTGACAATGATTTACCAAAAGTTACTTTAATTACACCCACTCGAAATCGTGCTCATCTCTTTTCCATTCCATTGAGAAATTATGCGCTCTTTAATTATCCAGCAGAAAAGTTAGAGTGGGTAATTGTAGAAGATGGAAAAGATGATGTATCTTCTCAAATTCCAAGTGCTTATATCAAACATGGTTTAGTCAAACATATTCATTTAGGAACAGATTCTGAATTAACAATTGCGGCAAAACGCAACTTTGCGGTTCAAAATTCATCAGCAACGTCTCAATATATTTTACATATGGACGATGATGATTACTACCCACCTGAAAGTATTTTAGCACGAGTGAAGATTTTAATGAAATATGGCGAAACTGGCATTGAGTGCGTTGGATCATCTATGATTGGAACATATAATTTATTAAGTGATACATCGTCAATGGCATCGGATGGTATGTTGTCATTATCGGAAGCTTCCATGGGTTATACAAAGCGTTTCTGGGAGCAACGACCGTTTGATGGTGATTGTGTGCGAGGTGAACATAAACCATTTATGGAGGGGCGATTGGATAAAATTATGGATATACCGTATAGTTTTGTGATTATTGCGTTTAATCATAAACATAACTTTTCAGAAGCATATCGTAATGATAAGTTAAATAATAATAAAGACGATAAAGGGTTGATTAAGGTGGAAGGTAAAGTGGCGAATTTTTATGATATGATGGATTTGGATACTCAATTGTTTATTGAGGAATTACGAAGTACTCTACTGTAATAGATTAAAATAATTATTTTATGAAAAATTTGCGTACATTGTATCCCATTGTACGATTGGGGAGATTCAAGAGGTATTATTTACATTATATTACAATGTTGATACGCCGCGTGGGTATGCCGTACCTGGAAAGAAGAACCATCTTGTCTCAATAGTTTCTATAGATATAATATTTGTAAAATATTATATCTATCAATTTTTTATGATTTTAATATAAAAACATTAACGTAAATAATTTTTATTTTTTACCAAATGTTGTTATACAGTAAATTGGTATATAGAAATCCGTTATGAAAATTATCAACGGAATGTACCGTATAAGATCAATTGTAAAGATTTATACTTTTATATGTATAATGGGGAGTTAGATTTAGATATGTATTTCTTGATTAATTGTGCTCAAACGTATTATCGAACACTTCTTCAAGCACAAAAGACAGTTAATTCAAATGGAGATACTTGTTGTTATTATGGATTAGATAGTTCAATTTATAATAATTATACATTATTAAATTACATCAACCGATTTTTAGTATGTTAAATAATAATATTTGAATTATATAAAAATATTTTATAATAATAGATTATTATAAAAATGAGTAAAACTGAAATAAAAAAAATAGATCATGATTTTTTTTATAAATTAAAAATAAATGAAATTTCAAGAGATTTTTTTTTGAAAAATATTCAAAATATAAAAAAATTAACAAATTATGAACTTTTTATATTAAATGGTTATAAAAAGAATTGTTATGTATTTATCAATAAATTATTATTATTACATAAATTTCCTAAAATATTAAATAAAAATAAATTACAAGAATGTTTTATACCTTATCAAAAAGATAAAAAATGGGAAAATATGAATAAAGATGAAATATTATTAAGTATATATTATTCAATCAATAAATTTGATAAAATATTTAAAAAAATGAATATTTTACCAAATATAAAAGTATATCGAGGAATTAAAAATAGAGGAATTGTAAATTCGACAACAAATTATATAAAAAATAAAAAAAAAAATTGTGAAAATATATTAAAAAATAATAAAAAATTAACAAAAAATAATATACTTTCTAAAATTCAACAAAATAAATTTAATGCCTTACATATGTTAACTGGATTTAATAAAGATTCTTCTTTATCTTATAAAAAATTAAAAAAAGGCGATCTATTAAATAATGAAGCATATCAAAGCACTTCTATCAATCCAAATGTAGCATATGATTTTATTCGTTATGCTGAAAAAGAACGAGAAATAGTATTTTTAGAAATAAATATAAAAAAAGAAGATAAAGTCCCTTTCATCTTTTTAACAGATAAATTATTTACAATTCAATCAAAAAAAGATATAAAAAATTTAAATACATGGGATAAAACAAAATATAATGAATTTGAAATATTATTACCACGAAATATTCAATATCAAGTAGTATCTAAAAAAATATATAAAATAAAAGAGAATATAAAAGGATTTGAAAACTATTTTTCAAATAAAAAAAAGTATAAAAATATTATTTATATTAAAATGAGAGTATTACCTTATAAAGCACCTAAAAAATTAGATGCTTCTTATTTTACCTATTTACCCGAACATTTACTTATATAAATAAATTATTTTTTACCAAATGTTGTAGTACCTTGAGATACTATTTTTGTATTATTATCAGTTATTCCATATTTTTCTAATAATTTATATTTTGCAATCTCATAATGAATGGAAATAGAAGAGAAGATATTTGGAAGATTTGTTTTAATTTCATTTACGATTTTTTTCTTAAAATCTTTCATATGTTTTTTTAATGGTTTATTACACATAAAATAATATACTTGTTCTCCTACTTCGTTAGTATATTTTTTATTACTATTTTTTAATTTATATTTAACTGAAATATCATGACCACAATTATTTTTTTTTAGGTTTCCAAATGTTTTTACACATGTTAATGGATATCCAATGGTTGAACCAATTGTATGGTATAATTTCTTCTTTTTTAATTTAAATATATTTTTTGATATATTTTCATAGGATATCATACAAGAGTATCCAACTTTTTTTTTGTATGTAAATTTTTCATAAATACAATTCATTTTATATTTTTTACATAATTGTAATACTTTTACAAATTCTTTTTTTGTATGTAAATTTTTCATAAATACAATTCATTTTATATTTTTTACATAATTGTAATACTTTTACAAATTCTTTTTTTGAAAAGAATGATTCAAAATAGGATCTTTTTATTTTGCGATATACTAAATAAAAATTAAAAACTTCATATTTAATTATTTTTTTTATATCTAAAAATGCTTTTTCATATTCCGTCTTTTTATCATTTCTTACTAATTACTATTTTTACTTCATATAAATTATTTATTTATATGAATTATTATTAAAATATTTATTAAAATAAAGAGGATGGGTTGCTAGGGAAACCTAGGTTTCCCTACGCCATAGTATCATACAGGAATTGTGATCCACCTATCAGTTTACGATTGAGTGAAGTACTTTGAATAAAAATATCATATTGAGGGAAATCCGTTGG
>JACCDI012156360.1_pt1 | contig 15020 bp, 13 predicted proteins | sample 7442791 | NCBI WGS metagenome assembly JACCDI01 (sample SAMN15323434, study PRJNA562643) | freshwater metagenome | isolation source: river surface water | place: USA:Blue River Watershed | collected 2017-08-15 | reverse complement strand
TTTAATCGGTGGAAAACCATCATTTTTTTCATACGAAATATCGGCTCCGAGTTGTTGCAGGGCTTCCACTAAAATTTTAATTGGACGTTCTTGCATTCGAGTTGAACCTGTTAACACTACTTCTTTTCCCTCTTGAATGGCAAAAAAAGCTGTTAGAAAGCGCATGGCGGTTCCGGCATGGTGAATGTCTATAATTTGTGGCACTTCGACTGCGGTCAGTGTGACAGAAGTTGTGAGTTGTGAGTTGTGTAATGCCTTTTCCATTACATCAGAATCATCAGAATTGGAAGTGTTTTCCAATAAAATATTAGGATACAACGCTTGCAGCAACAACAATCGGTTGGTTTCTGATTTGGAACCCGTGATTTTTATCGTTGACTTTGGGATAACAACAGATGGGAATAGCAGAAGGTTCATTTGTTATTTTGTATATTGTATACTGTATATTGTATATTGTATATTGTATATTGCCGTAATTTTACAGTATACAGAATACAATATACAGTATACAGTACACAGAATACTTTTATTTCAATTTTTCGTTGTTATGATGGCGATCGTGATCGCGGTTGGTTTTTAAATCCATTTTTTTATCGAATGCAGCTTGTAAGTCAATTCCGGTTTGGTTGGCAAGGCACAAAACTACAAAAACTACATCAGCCAATTCTTCACCAAGATCTTTGTTTTTATCGCTTTCTTTTTCGGATTGTTCACCGTAGCGACGCGCTATGATTCGGGCGACTTCACCTACTTCTTCTGTGAGTTGAGCCATATTGGTGAGTTCGTTAAAGTAACGAACACCGTGATTTTTGATCCAGTTATCAACTTCGAGTTGTGCGTTTTTTAGGTTCATTTTCTTATATTCTTTTGAGTACAATTTTTTCGTTTTCAGCTTTGACAATTTCATTAAACACAGCTTTTAACTCGTCGTAATATTCTGCAGAAATTATAGATGAATTTATATCAAATGTAGTTGAAACTTGTATTTTATTACCTGTATTTGCAACAAGGCACTTAAACACAACCAAATTATCACTCATTGGAATTGATACCGATTTTGGTAGTGACTCTACAACATATCCTTCTGGAATAGTAATATTGAACAAATATCTGTCTTCCGTAGGAAAAGCAAAATCGACAGGATATTCTCTTTTTTCTTGTTTGAATGGATTCTCTTTCATTGCAAAGAACAGCATGGGTGAAAAGTACATTTTGTCACCTATAACCTCCACTACATTTGAATGTTTAAAAGCGTATACTTCAACAACAGGACTATCTAATTCTTTTGTCCCAGTAATTGTAAAATCATTAATTTCAACTCCATCAAGTTTTTTTTCTAAAGATTCTAAATAACTATCTTTTGCTAAATCTGCGTACTTATTTCTATACACAAATGCGTTATAATCGTAATATTGCTCTTTTATTTTTCCTTCAACAACTGCGTCTGTAGATATTGTTGCCATTACATTTACAACATCGTTTGATACTTTTTTGGCCATTAAATCAACTTCAGAGGACGTGCCGTTGTTTCTAATCATTCTTCCATTCCAATTCAAATCACGAATAGGAAGAATGTTGGGCAATGAATTTTTATCTGTTGCATCCAGAAGAATCACATTATTATCGATTTCAACACCAGCAATTACATAATTAAAAGCTGTTCTATTAGGAAAAAGAGGAATTCCATTAGATCGTGTGCTAACTAATATTGGGTTGGCATCAACTTTTGCATAGCGCAACATAGCAACCAACATTAAGTTGATTTCGGCTACATTTCCAGTCATGTCTTTGTATGCTTTTCGAACACCATCATCACAAGAGTAGCCATAATACTCATTCCATTTTACTTTAGATTTTACAAAATTAAAAATCATATCTATCTTTTCTTGTTGAGTTGTAGCGTTCTTTAATAGCAAATCGACATCATTTTCAAAATAACCGGTTTTATTTAGTTCTGAACCAAAATTATCACTTTCATAAATTGTTTTAGTAACTGATAACCAATCTGTTGAATAACTCTTATATGGTTGATTAGGATAACGAGTCATTGAAAGTTCATGACTAAGACTTGCTGTATAATTGTTGATGTTGTTAACAAAGCTCTCTTCTTTAAGCGCAGGCACGTCATTGATTGTGTAAGTAGTTTTTAACTCTAGATAATCAAAACTTTCTTTTGAAACATTTGTACTAATTCCGGAGAAACCATTACCAGAAACTCGCTCTCTTGATGTATAGGAATATGTTTTGGTTTCTTTTTCAATTTGAGTTTTAGGAAAAACATATCCTTTTTGGTTAACATTATATTCATAATATTCGGGAATGAATGTTTTGTATTCACAATAATTGATTGGAATACTAGTTTGAAAATCCCATTTATCGATTGTTCCTATGAGAACTGATCTCAAGACATATTCAAATTCAATTATCGAACCCTCTTTTACATTGGGCAAGGTTATTTTTTTAAGTTCCCAAAATTTATTAACTTTTTCTGAAAACTCTCCATCACTTTTTAACTTTGTTTTTTCAATTTTACCATCAACGATATTATAAGTTACTGCATTTTTAAAACTGAGTGATTCTCTTGTTTCTCCTCCAACATAATAACTCTTCGAGAAGTTAGCCCAATCATATCCTTCTTTTTTATAAATTTTAATTTTTGTTTTTACAGTTGTTACTATTTCGAAACCATTTCCCATTGAAAATTCAAACTTAACTTCTCCTTTTTTAAACAAAATTGCAGCAACTGATGAAGAATCTTTTGGATGAATTTTTTCATTTAGCTCTTCTAATGTTACTTTTCCTAATTCGTATTTTTGTGAAATAGAATTATGTGTTATAAACAATAATAACAATGTTAAAATAGATAGTTTTTTCATGGTTAGGCTTTTTTAATTAATACAATCTTGGAATTATCTGCTTTTGCAACTTGTTCTATAAACTTTCTGAAATTTTCGTATTCTGATTTGTTGTAAAATCCTTTTTTGAGCAAAAAACTTCTTTTGTAGATGATTTGATTTGGGTTTACTTCAATAATTTCAGTCTTATATTCTCCAAACTTATCGTTTATAACATAATCATTTGATTTTGCATCAATAATGTAATTGTCAGGTAATGTAATTTTAATTTCATCTTCATCCAAAAAACCCCTTGCAATTTCAAATGGATTATTACGTGTTCTGTATCGTTGTGGTATTTTGGAAAATTGATTGAATGCATTAAGAGGAAAAATTATTGAGTTGTTACTCACATCGGCATAATTTGTTGCCTTGCAGTCTATTTTTTCAGTAAACTCAATTTTATTTTTATCATTAAAAAAACTGTATTTTTCTATTGTAAGATTTCGTAAATTCCAAAATGTTTCTTTGTAATGCTCTTTTATTTTTTCTGGCGCTTCATTTTCTATTAAATACGAATTATCATAAGCAATTCCGGTTGATTTCACTTCTAAACTACACGCTATTGATCCATCAATCGAAATCGTATAACTTGAATTGGTTTTTTGATGATTGTCTTTGTCCACATAGGAAGTAGTTTTAACAATTTCGCCTCCGTCGGGCTTGACAATTAAAGCATAGCGATCATCGGTAAAATCACCTTCAAAACCAAATGGTGCTGTTTGACTAGTACATTCTAAAAAAGTAAATTTATCCTGATTCGGCAAGGCAAGAATAACATGATTTCCTTGCATCGAAACAAAATCTTCTTGAATACTATTTTTACCATTTCCGGCATAAATAATAGTGTAATAAGTAGGAACGTCAAATGCTTTGAGCAACGAGCGAGTGTAATTGGTTAATGCCTTACAATCGCCATAACCTAACCGATCTACATCTTTAGCCAGCATGGGTTTCCAACCACCAATTCCGAGTTGAACACTAACATATCGGGTTTTATCTTGAACGTATTTGTAAATGATTTTAGCCTTTTTATATGCATCGGTTTCGTTACCTATTAATGCTTTTATTTTTTCGATTGTTTCTTGATTAATTTCTTCTGTATCATAAAGCAAACTCGAATAAACCCATTTACCGAAATCGTTCCAACTGGTCGCTGCGCCTTCAACTCCTTCTAAAAAAAAACGTTCCAGTCCAAAATCTACTTTGGGCATAATTTTGTCATAAGAAGGTGACAATTCTTCATATTTTATAGCTGGTGCACTTTCTAAAGTATACGAAATTCTATTTTTCTCTTCTTTCTTAACTATGGTGTACGCATTAAAATTTTGCTCCTTGAATTTAAAACCTAAATTATCAATATAATTAACTGTAATTGAAGACTTTAAAACGCTTTCAAACAAATCATCAATTGGAGTCCAAGAAGGAATAAAAGCGGTATTTTCGTTGATCACTTCACTATCATAAACAATTGTAAACGGATATTCTGTTGGAGTAAAATCTAAGAAAACCATTCTATTATCGGTCAAAACCGAATAACCGTCTGCAACACTTTGATCTATAAAATCTTTTTGCCTAAAAGCTTTAATTGTCTTTCCGAAAACGTTGTACATGGTCGCATCAATGGATTTGATTCGAATGGAGCTATCATAGTACTCCATTGCGTCGACATTTTTAACACCCAATTCATTCAATACTCTGATTACTTTGTGTTTCTTGATGGTGTACGATTTGTTCGAATTGATTGTTACTTCAATATTTTGCTCAATAACAATTGAATTGGCATTTTCTTTTAGATTTTCAGGAAATAAAAAAAGTGCATTATCAATTTTTTGAGACAACATTATTGTTGAAAAGAAAAATAAAAAAGTTGCAGAAAGTATTGACTTCATAAGGCATATATTTATTCAAAAATAACAATTATTTGATAAGATTGGCATTTTTGATTGATTGATTTATTGATGTCTTTTTTAAAACAATTAAAATCAATATTATAATTTTATAAAAAATTGAAAATCAATATTTTAAATGTACTTCCCTTCATTAAAATTATAAAAAGATTCAATTCAAAACGGTAGTTTTAGATTCAAAAGGGTGGATTCAAAACTCAAAAAACGCCATTCAACTTGCACTTAATTCTCAATACTATTCTTTATTTTTTGTATCCATAATTATCGTCACCGGACCATCATTAAGTAATGCCACTTTCATATCGGCGCCAAATTGACCCGTTTGTACTTTTTTCTCGATTTCAGTTTCCATTTGAGTTACGAATTGTTCGTACAACGGAATAGCAACATCGGGTTTTGCTGCTTTGATGTACGAAGGGCGATTGCCTTTTTTGGTGGAAGCGTGCAATGTAAACTGACTTACCACAATGATTTCTCCATTGATGTCTTTTACCGATAAATTCATCACATCATTTTTATCCCCAAAAATGCGAAGATTGGCTATTTTTGAGGTCAACCAAACGATGTCATCTTGAGCATCGGCATCTTCAATACCAATTAAAACAAGCAATCCGTTTGAAATGGAAGCCACAACTTCGTTTTCAATTGTTACTGATGCTTGTGAGACTCTTTGGATTACGGCTTTCATTACTTGTTAAGTTGATTTTAATTGCTTTTGATTTTTGACGTCTTTCCCGCGTAGGCGGGAATCTAATAAATTTAGTATTCTATAAAATGGATTCCCGTCTACGCGGGAAAGACGGTGAATTAGTTGATATTTCTTTTATCGTACAAAAGACTACTACTTCCTGGTTTCATCACTTGCAATTCGGTCGTCATTATAAATATCGGTTCGGTAATGCTCGTCATCACCTTCTAAAATTTTCAGGTAACTGTTGTACCGCGACCAAGCAATTTTATCTTCTTCCAATGCTTTTTTAATGGCGCAATTGGGTTCTTCTTTGTGCAAGCAATTATTGAATTTACATTCGTCTTTCAATCTGAAAAATTCAGGGAAAAATCCGCTGATTTCCTCTTTTTCTATATCTACGATTCCGAAACCTTTAATTCCGGGCGTATCGATGATTTTGGCATCAAAATCCAAATCGTACATTTCGGCAAAAGTAGTAGTGTGTTGGCCTTGTTTACTTTGTTCCGAAATGGACTTGGTTTTCAGATTTAAATTGGGCTGTAAGGCATTGACCAAAGTTGATTTTCCCACACCCGAATGGCCTGAGAACATCGATACTTTTCCGACCATCAATTGTTTTAACTCGTTTATTCCTTTTCCTTCTGTAGATGATATCCGGAGGCATTTGTACCCAATTTCAGAGTAAATATACTGCAAATACAGTTGTTCATCGAGCATCGCATCATCATAAGTATCAATTTTATTGAACACCAAAATTGCTTCGATTCCGTAGGCTTCGGCAGTCACCAAAAAGCGATCGATAAAACTAGTAGTAGTTGGCGGATTATTGATGGTTATCAACAGAAAAACCACATCAATATTCGAAGCAATAATGTGGGTTTGTTTGGAAAGATTGACTGATTTACGAACGATGTAATTCTTTCGGTCGTGAATGTGGTGAATTTGACCTATTTGTTCATCAGTAGAGTTGTCCAGTTCAAAATCGACTACATCACCTACCGCTATTGGATTGGTACTTTTGATGCCTTTCATTCGAAACTTTCCTTTAATCCGACATTCATACACTTGATGATCGTCAGTCTTAACGGTATAGTAACTTCCTGTTGATTTATAAACTAATCCTGTCATTGAGCAAATTTACAATTTAGATTCAACTAACTAATAAATACTAAATAAAAAAAAGACCACTTATGTAAAATAAATGGCCTTTTTTATAACTATTATTTTTTTAGTATTTGTAAGCAACTCCTTTTTTGATGGCTTGTGATCCACCAAGTGCATTGGAGTTTGCTCCTACTGTAGTTTTATCAGCTGTTTGTAAAACAAAAGCACAACCCATTGCTGCAGCTGCCATTTTCAACTTTTTCTCTGCTTTTTTATCTCCAGTATTACCCGTTTGAAAATTAATCAAACCTGTTTTACCTCTTATTTCATCAACTTTTTTGAGTCCAGCGATATAGGCTTTGTCTTCCAAAATCACAACTTTTTCCCAATCCGCTTCGCCATTGATAACGATTTTTTCTGTTATTTCTTCAACACGACCCGTCTTTCCGTATACAATTTTTTCAACGGCATACTTACTAATTGTATTTTCTGCATCTTCGCCGTCGTATCTGAATGTAATTGTATATTCATCCAAACGAATTACTTTTCCATCGACTGTTTCACCATTGTGTTTGTAAATTTTGTCCACTTGAGCAAAACTTGAAAAACAGACCAAAGTCAGTAATAAAAATAATTTTTTCATAATATGTAATAATTTAGAGGTTATTGTGGTGCAATAATAAACAATATTTTGTTACTGATTGAAAATTTTCTCTTGATGTGTAATACTTTCTTGGTGAATGGCTTTAAAAAACTGAATGATGAATTCTTCGCTCAATCCTTTTTGGCTTCCTTCTGAAATCATTTTATCCAGAATTTCATTCCATCGTTTGTTTTGTAAAACCGCCACGTTTTTTTCTTTTTTCAACGCACCAATACTTTCAGACACTTTCATTCTTTTACCAATAACGTCAAGTAGTTTAGCGTCAAACTCATCAATTTTAGAACGCAATTGATTCAGCCGCTGTTGGTAATCATCGGCATCATCGGTTGCTTTTCTTATAGTCAAATCAAAGATGATTTTTTTAAGTCTTTCAGGCGTCACCTGTTGTGCCGCATCACTCCATGCGTTATCCGGATCGATGTGCGTTTCGATGATCATTCCGTCGTAATTCAAATCGAGTGCTTCTTGTGTCACTTGAAAAATCATCTCGCGATTTCCAGTAATGTGCGATGGATCAATTATCAAAGGAATATCTGGGAATTTATTCTGAAAATCGATTGCAATTTGCCATTCGGGATTGTTTCGGTATTTGGTTTTCTCGTAAGTTGAAAATCCACGGTGAATCACACCCAACTTTTTAATGTTGGCGTTGTACAATCGTTCAACACCACCAATCCACAGCGCCAAATCGGGATTTACAGGGTTTTTAACCAACACAATTTTATCGGTGTTTTGCAATGCATCGGCAATTTCTTGAACTGCAAATGGATTTACGGTAGTTCGTGCGCCAATCCACAACACATCGATATCGTGTTCTAAAGCTAATTTTACATGCGCCGCAGTAGCTACTTCAATAGCCATAAGTAAACCAGTTTCTGCTTTGGCTTTTTGCAACCATTTGAGTCCGATTTCACCCACGCCTTCAAATCCGCCCGGACGCGTTCGAGGTTTCCATATTCCAGCTCTAAAAATCGATACTTTAGAATCTTTTAACTCGCGTGCAATTTGCATTACTTGGCTTTCGGTTTCAGCACTACATGGTCCGGCTATTACTAGTGGATGTGGTAAATTAAAATCATTCAACCACGTTCTCATTTCTTTCTTGTTTTCCATTTTTTGATTGTATATTGTATAATGTAATGTTGTATAATGTAACTGTTATTGGAGCTATACAGTATACTATTTACAGTATACATTTATTTTAAAATTTCTTTAATTCTATTCGTGTTTTCCATTTCGTTATACACTTCCTCGTAATTATCTTCTTCTAATAATCGTTTGAAGTTGGATAAATTCTGAATGTACTCTTCTAATGATTTGACAACTTGCTTTTTATTTTGTTTGAAAATGGGCGTCCACATAGCAGGCGAACTTTTGGCTAAACGAACCGTGCTTTCAAATCCGGAACCTGCCATATCAAAAATATCTTGTTCATCTTTTTCTTTTTCGATGACCGTTTTTCCGAGCATAAACGAACTGATGTGCGACAAATGCGATACGTAAGCGATGTGTTTGTCGTGCGATTTTGGATCCATGTAACGAATGCGCATTCCGAGTTTTTTAAATAAATCTAAACCTCTTTCTTGCAATTTAAACGTTGTTTTTTCAACTTCACAAATGATGTTGGTTTTCCCTTCAAACAAATTTCGGATGGCGGCTTTTGGACCTGAAAATTCGGTTCCTGCAATCGGATGACACGCCATGAAATTTCTTCGTTTCGGATGATTTTGTATTGACTCACAAATAGGCAATTTGGTTGAACCTACATCAAAAATCAAAGTTTCTTCACCAATTATATTTAAAATCTCAGGCAAAATTACTAAACCAATGTCAACTGGCACAGCGAGAATCACAAAATCGGCATTGGCTATTTCATCCATTGTTGCGATTTGATCAATGAGTTCTAATTGTAACGCTTGCTCCAAATGATTTTTATTTTCATCCACACCAAAAACTACCGCATCATCAAAAGTTGATTTGATGTCGAGCGCAAACGAACCGCCAATTAATCCTATTCCTATTACGTATACTTTCATATTTTTTTTTCAATGTCAATTTCAATTTCAATGTCAAATTCAATTTTTGATTGGAACTATTGTTATTGTTATTGACTTTTGTTATTGACTTTTGTTATTGACTTTTGTTATTGACTTTTGCTATTGACTTTTGTTATTGACTTTTGCTATTGACTTTTGCTATTGTTATTATTTAGAAATTCGTTGAATTGCTTCACGTATTTTTTCTTCTTTTACACACAATGAAAATCGAATGTAACCTTCACCATTACTCCCAAAAATAGTTCCAGGTGTTAGAAATAAGTGTTTTTCATACAACAAATTATCGATGAATTGTTCTGATGATGTTCCGTTGGGTAATTTCGCCCAAACAAACAATCCGACACTGTTTTTATCATAAGTGCACCCTAATTTTTCGGCCAATTGAAAAATTAAATTTCGGCGTTTTGAATACATTTCGTTTTGAGCTTCAAACCATTCTTTCCCTAACTTTAATGCCGCAATTGCTCCTTTTTGGATTCCGTAAAACATACCGCTATCCATATTACTTTTGACTTTCAATACACTTTCAATTAACTCCTTTTTACCGCATACCATTCCAACGCGCCAACCTGCCATGTTGAAGGTTTTACTTAGCGAATTGAGTTCTAGAGCTACCTCTTTGGCTCCATCAACTTGTAAAATAGATAACGGATTATCGTTTAGAACAAAACTATACGGATTGTCATTTACAATTAAAATGCTGTGTTTTTTTCCGAAGGCAATTAGCTTTTCGTATAACTCAAGAGTAGCATTCGCACCTGTTGGCATGTGCGGATAACCAACCCACATCAATTTTACTTTAGATAAATCAAGTTGTTCCAATTGCTCAAAATTGGGATGCCAATTTAATTCTTCTTTCAAATCGTAATACATCGGTTTTGCCTGCACCAATTCGGTTACGGACGCATAAGTTGGATAACCTGGATTGGGAATTAAGACTTCATCACCTTCGTTTAACAAAGCCAAAGAAATGTGCATGATTCCTTCTTTTGAACCCATTAACGGTAGAATTTCTGAATTGAAATCCAAGTTGACATTGAATTGGCTTTTATAGAAATCCGCAAAACCTTTACGCAGTTCGGGTACACCTTGATAACTTTGGTATTCGTGTGCTTTGGCATCGAACATGGAGCTTTGTATGGCCGAAATCACCGTAGAATGCGGTGTGGCATCTGGACTACCAATCCCCATATTAATCACAGGTTTACCTTCTGAAATCAGTTGGTTGACTTCACGCAGTTTTCTGGAAAAGTAGTACTCTTGTACGGTTTCTAGTCTTTTTGCTGTTGGTATCATTTTTTAAAATTTCAATATCAATGGCAATGTCAATTTCAATGGCAATATCAATGTCAGATTAATAATTTGATTTTTGATATTAATTTTTGATATTGTCATTGTTTATTGTTACTGTATTCTCCCAACACTTTAAAATGGTTGGTCATTAGTTCTAAAATCTTTTTGGCTTTTTCGTAGTGTTTGTATTTTTCAAAAACCACATCTACAAAAAAGGAATATTGAAAGGGTGTTTCAATAATGGGTAACGATTGTATTTTGGTTAGATTTAATTTGCAATTGGTCATTACATTCAAAACGGTCGCTAAACTTCCGGGCGTGTCGTCTAGTTCAAATTTGATGGAAGCCTTATTGATTTGGTCTTTCGGCAAGCTGTTTTTTTCTTTACTTATGATAAAAAAGCGGGTCATGTTATTGTTTACCGTTTGAATTTCGGGTGCGATGATGGTCAAATCGTACAGTTTTGCGGCGACTTTACTGCCAATTGCAGCAATTCCTTTGGTTTGATTTTGGTGAATGCGACGTGCGGTTTCGGCTGTATCTTTGTCTTCTACCAACTTAATTTGGGGGTATTTTTTCAAAAAATCCATACATTGTAACAACGCCATGGGATGTGAATGTACTTCACTAATTTCGGCTAACTGTTGACCGTTGAGCACCATTAAATTCTGAATGATATCCAAATAATATTCGCCAATAATGTGTAAGTTATTTTTATCAATCAAAGCATAATTTGGAATAATGGAACCTGCGATGGAATTTTCAATCGCCATTACTGCTAACTGCGAATGGTTATTGAGCAAACTATTGATTACGGCTTCAAACGACAAACATTCGTCTATGGTAACATTTTCTTGAAAATATTCCAGAGCTACTTGATGGTGAAATGATCCTTTTATTCCTTGTATGGCTACTTTTTCTGTCATTGTATTCAAAAAAAAAATCCCGATTTGCATCGGGATTGTGTTTTTATATTCGTTTCAAATTTACTTTTTAACATATACTAACGTCAATCCCTTTTTCTGTCCGAAGAAGAAATAAAAGAAATAATTGTAATATGTTGCGAAATTTGAATTCATTGTTGCTTTTCTGTTTTGCTAAAGTAGGAAAAAATGTTACACTCCGGCAAAAAAGGAGAAAAAAATTACGAAGTCGTTTTCGTATACTTGAATTTGACACAAATTACACAAATTCTCACAAATTAGATTCTTGGTTTAACTCATTAATAATTTATGGGTAAATCCAGCTTCAATGGAAACAAACTGAAAACAATCATAAAAACAACAAATAATCGTTATGCTAACGAACCATTTTAGATTTTCTTTATTAATCCTTACCTTTGCTTTAAATATCTCATTATGTCTATAGAAGTTCAGAATATTTCAAAAAGTTACGGTGCTCAAAAGGCATTGGACAACGTTTCGTTTTCGGTAAAAAAAGGAGAAATTGTAGGTTTTTTGGGTCCGAATGGCGCTGGAAAATCAACTTTAATGAAAATTTTGACTACTTATATTACTGCTGATGAAGGAACAGCTTCGGTCAATGGAAATGACGTTACGGACAACCAAAAAGCCGTTCAACTTTCTGTAGGTTATTTGCCGGAACACAATCCGTTGTATTTGGATTTGTACGTAAGAGAATATTTAGAATTCAATGCTGATGTTTATAAAGTAGCCCAATCGCGTATTGAAGAAGTGATTCAATTGACCGGTTTATCGCCCGAAAGTCATAAAAAAATTGGTCAATTATCTAAAGGTTACCGACAAAGAGTGGGTTTGGCTACGGCTTTGCTGCACAATCCCGATGTATTGATTTTGGACGAACCAACCACAGGTTTGGATCCGAATCAGTTGGTGGAAATTCGAAATGTGATTAAAAATGTAGGCAAAAACAAAACCGTGTTTTTATCGACGCACATTATGCAAGAAGTAGAAGCAATTTGTGATCGCGTGATTATTATTAATAACGGAAAAATTGTTACTGATAAGAAATTAGATAAATTAGTTTCGGAAGTTACGGCACAAGTAATTGAAGTTGAATTTGACCAAGCGATTACCGTGGAATTATTGACTACTCTACCCGATTTGACTTCGTATAAAAACATTCAAAACAACACTTGGGAATTGACTTTTGAAACCGAAACCGATATGCGTTCGGTTTTGTTTGATTTTGCACAAAATAATGGTTTAAAAACCCTTCAACTGAACTTGAAAAGCAAAAATCTCGAAACTATTTTTAGAGAGAAAACGGCTAAGAAATAGTTTTCTTTCCATTCGTTTCACTCATGATTGGAACGCGGATGACGCTGATTGAGCGGATTTTACTGATTTATAAAATCGCACCTGTGAACACTGATTACTGACTTATTCATGATAGTTAAAAAGTAGTTTTCTTTTCATTCGTTTCACTCATGATTGGAACACAGATGACGCAGATTAAACGGATTCTCACTGATTTTGAAAAAAGTTTTCCTCTTTTCTGACCACTGATTACTGCCAACTGAAATAGCCCTGATAGAAGTGAATGCTTTTTTAACAGGAAAGCCAATTTTTGTTGCGCAAAAAAGCGACCGAATGGAAGCTCTTTTTGTGTTTACAAAAATGGTTTGAGTGTAAAAAACGTGGAACGTATAGCAGGAATTAGCTTCTAATTATAAATCACCTGACCTTGGTACAATTGCTGAACATCTACCAATGGTGGATTGTTTTTTAGAATGATGTTTCCGGTGCTGACCATTTTTCCGGTGATGCTTTGGATGGGTTTTACAATCATGTCGTTGGAGCCACGGTGAAAAACCACCATATTTTGCACCGTTAAATCTTGTGCTTCGATTCGGCTATCACCAGCATAAAAGTCGAATAATCCTTGATTGGTTGCGCCTGACAAATAAAATCGCGACACATTATTGGCTTGAATCACTAACTGATTGTTGTTTACATTGATGAAAAAATCACCCGTTCCGGCTCCTTCTACTCCATCGCCATCGGTATCAAGAGAAAATAATCGTAAAATAGGGTACGTCAATACGCCCACAGATGAAATATTGCGTTCCGATTTGGAGTATAATTCTTCTAAATTTGGCGCTGTTACGTGTACTTTGGTCACACCGTATTCGCGCACCCAATTGCACGTATTGTTATTTCTGCACGAGAGAATAGTGCCGTTTTGTGTGACTTCGATATCGTCAATAATGTTTTCACCCGATTCGATGACCACTTTATATTCTGGACCTTGAGTGATAATCAATTCAATTCCTTTGTAGATTTCAATTCGTGTAAAAGGTGTTACAGCTACTTCTTTGGTCACTATATCACCCAACGATTCAACGCAATCGCTTGGTTTTTCGCACGAAAACAGTAAAACTAAACTGAAAACAAGTAGTATTTTTTTCATAATGTGATTGAATTAAAGTCGTACTCCGATTCCGAATTCCAATGCTTCGGCCAAGAACAAATGTGTTTTTATGGTGAATCCACCAAAGATTTTGGGTGTAAAATAGTACTTCATTCCTACGCGATCATAAATTGGAATGTCGTGTTTATAAGGTTCGTACACGTAATAACCCACTTGAGCTTCGAGTGAAATTCGGTTGATGAAAAACTCATGACCTACAAATACACCAATTCGTTTGTAATCGGTATTCGGGTCGATGTTTTTCTCAGGATAAGCAACGGATTGGTAATAGATGAAGTCTTTAAAAAATTCGGTCAAAAACAATTCGGTTCCAAGTTGGACAGCGCTTTTTCTTCCCAAACGTTTGTCAACATAAAAACCGATGTGGTAAAATGGATGCTGACCACTGTTGATGATTGGACTTTCGTTGATTCCGCTTCGAAGTACAAAATTGTATTTGATGGGTTCTTTGTAATTTACTTTTGCATAAACTGAATCAACAGGTTTGCTTTTCTCGCCGTCAAAATCGTAATTCAGACCCACGTTAAATAGAAGTGTGTTTACACCACTGTTGGGCGATTTGGTTCTTCCGTTGGAATAGTGAGTGAATAAAAATCCGGCTTGAACACCAAACTTATCAAAAATGTTTTCTTTTTTATACAACAATCCGATGTTGGTATTAGCAACAATAGTTGAACCAAAAGCCTTGTTTTTGCTGTTCTCTTCTTTGTCGTACGGACTGGTAGCGTAAGCCACACCTTGACTTAGTTTGAACTGCAAGTTGCGATTAAGGAAGTAAAAATTATACATGGCACCAATCGAATAATTTTCTCCTAAAAACGTATTATTGAACTTTTGATAGAGAAAATAACCTCCAAAATCGGGGTAATTGTATGCGCGATGCCATTCTTTGGTTCCGTGAGTTTGTTTGGCAAAAGTGAGTAAAACACCTTCTGGATGACCTGCTAAATGATGCAAATCGGGTGTGTGAGGCAACACATTTCCGGCTAAAAC
>JACCDI010201368.1_pt1 | contig 15025 bp, 13 predicted proteins | sample 7442791 | NCBI WGS metagenome assembly JACCDI01 (sample SAMN15323434, study PRJNA562643) | freshwater metagenome | isolation source: river surface water | place: USA:Blue River Watershed | collected 2017-08-15 | reverse complement strand
AATTAGTAGCCTCTTAGAAATACTGCCTCCTGCTGAACTTGTAGTGGTAGGAGAACCAACCCAACTCCGATTAGCAATCGCAGAAAAAGGATTACTCGTGATTGACGGATTAGTAACCGGCAAGGCTGGTCATGCCGCGCGAGAAGAAGGAATCAATTCAATTTATTTGGCCTTAGCTGACTTGGAAAAAGTCAAAAACTTCAAGTTTGCCAAAGAATCCCCCTTTCTAGGTCCTACCAAAGTATCCTGTACGGTGATCCAAGCTGGGGATCAACACAATATGGTACCCGAACTTTGTCGGTACGTTTTGGATGTGCGGGTCAATGAATTGTATACGCATGAGGAGGTTTTGGAAGAATTGAAGGCAGTACTTTCAGCAAATCTTATTCCCCGGTCTACGCGATTGCGTTCCTCTTGCTTGCCAAAAGGCCATCTATTGCATGAAGTCGCAAAAAATCTAGGTCTAGAATCTTTCGGAAGCCCAACCCTATCGGATCAGGCTTTAATCCCCTATCCTTCTGCAAAGATTGGACCTGGAGATTCCGCCCGTTCCCACACGGCAGATGAGTTTATTTACATTCACGAAATTCAGGATGGCATTGCTCGATACATTTCTATTTTAGAAACATACGCAAGTCATTCTTTAGATACCTAACTTACGCTATGAAACTTTGGCAAAAAGCTACTGCAAGCAAGATAGAAGTAGAACAATTTACTGTGGGTAGAGATCCTGAGTTCGACATTCTTTTGGCTCCCTACGATGTGCTGGGTTCCATGGCCCATGCGACTATGCTTTCTTCTATTGGTTTGTTGACCAAAGAAGAGAATGCTTTACTTCAAAAAGGGCTAAAAGAGATTTACAAAGAAATAGAGGAAGAAAAATTTGTCATTGAAGCTGGTGTTGAAGATGTGCATTCCCAGGTAGAATTGCTCCTAACCCAACGGTATGGAGAGGTAGGAAAAAAACTACACAGTGGGAGAAGCCGAAATGACCAAGTCTTGGTGGATTTAAAATTGTTTTACCGAGATGCCATACGTGAGCTAGTGGATGAGGCGAGTACCTTAGCCTTACAACTAATCCAGTTAGCAGAGAGTCATAAGCAAGATTTGATGCCAGGTTACACCCATACCCAATTGGCCATGCCGTCCTCCTTTGGCTTGTGGTTTGGTTCGTTTGCAGAAAGTTTAAGTGAGGATTTGGCTTTACTTCAAGTTGCTTTTGACTTGAGCAACAAAAATCCTCTAGGATCAGCTGCTGGATATGGATCAAGCTTTCCTCTGAATCGCTCCATGACTACCCAATTGTTGGGATTCGGAGACTTGCATCACAATGTCATCAATGCGCAGAATAGCAGAGGAAAGACCGAACGTACCCTCGCATTTGCACTAGCAGGAATAGCAGGAACACTTAATAAGTTGGCTTCAGATGTATGCCTATTTTGTAACCAGCATTTTGCCTTTATCTCCTTCCCGGATGACCTAACCACGGGAAGCAGCATCATGCCGCATAAAAAGAATCCAGATGTATTTGAATTGATTCGTGCTAAAACCAACCAGATTCAAGGGCTTCCATCCACCATTGGGCAACTTTTAGGAAACTTGACCACGGGTTACCATCGGGACATGCAGTTGATTAAGGAGGAGATTTTTCCTGCGCTAAGTACACTTAGATCTTGCCTTCAAATGAGCAAGTTTATGTTTCAATCCATCCAGGTAAGAAAAAATATCTTGGATGATCCTTTTTACATGCATCTATTTTCTGTGGAAGTGGTCAATGAATTGGTACTTCAGGGGGTTCCATTTCGAGATGCTTACAAGCAGGTGGGTGGCGATATTGAAGCCAATCGCTTTGTTGCCAACCAAGAACAGGTGAATCACACGCACGAAGGAAGTATTGGGAACTTATGTCTCCCCGAAATTCAATCCAAGTTAGACCAAGCCCGCTCTAAATTTGATTTTCAAAAAATGGATCAGGCAATTGCATCACTTTTAAATTCTAATTTCTAAATCCAAACTGTTTTGAATAAATTGTGTTTAACTATTACAGAATAAAAACTTATAGTAAAAAATTCTTTTAGGTAAACTTTTTATGAAAAATAGGATTGGTGAAACCATCACTAGTGATTTTAGGTCCAGTTTAGTAGTTTTTTTAGTAGCGCTTCCACTCTGTTTGGGAATTGCCATTGCTAGCGGTGCACCTCCGATGGCAGGATTAATTGCTGGAATTATTGGTGGAGTAATCGTAGGCAGCATATCCAAATCATCTGTTTCCGTTAGCGGTCCTGCAGCGGGTTTGACTGTAATTGTTTTGGATTCGATTTCAAGTTTGGGGACATTCCCCTTATTTTTGGCCGCCTTGGTTGTTGCTGGCATCCTTCAATTTTTTTTGGGAATTGCTAAAGCCGGTGTACTAGGCTATTATTTTCCTCATGCAGTCATTAAAGGCATGTTGACTGCTATTGGGGTTATTCTGGTGCTCAAACAAATTCCTCATGCTTTGGGCTATGACAAAGACTTCTTAGGGGATTTTGCATTCAACCAAGCAGATCAGCACAATACTTTCACCGAGATTTACTACGCATTCATCTTCTATAGTCCAGGGGCCATCCCCATTGTATTGACCGCATTGGGACTTATCCTACTTTTTGAACGACCTGCTGTCAAAAGAAATCCCATCCTTGGCTTCGTTCCAGGTGCATTGTGGGCGGTTTTATCGAGTATTGGAATCAATTCGATCTATAAAGCTTTTAAGCCAGAATGGGTCTTGGACAATGAGCACTTGGTAATTCTACCCATCCTATCGAAATGGAAAGATCTACCCTCCTTGGTTACCTTACCAAATTTTGATTTGATCAACACCACAAATTTCTGGATAGTGGCGGTGACCCTTGCGGTCATTGGGAGTATCGAAACCTTACTTTCAATTGAAGCAGGTGACAAGATGGATCCTTACAAAAGGACAACGCCCGCAAGCCGAGAATTAGTGGCTCAAGGAATTGGAAATACGATTTCCGGATTGATTGGAGGACTTCCAATTACCGCGGTCATTGTTCGCACCTCTGCAAATATCGAATCAGGGGCCAGAACCAAATTGTCCACCATCTTGCATGGCTTTTTATTGTTGGCCCTTGTGCTAACTATTCCAGGATTATTAAATCTAATTCCTTTGAGTGGCTTGGCTGCTGTTCTTTTAGTGGTGGGTTATAAACTTGCCAAACCCTCCATTTTTATAAAAGAGTATAAAAAAGGTTGGGATCAGTTTTTGCCATTCCTAGTCACGATAACCTCCATTTTGCTCACGGATTTACTCGTAGGTATTGGGATTGGTTTGGTGGTAGGATTATTCTTTGTCATCAAAACTAATTTTCACCGCGCTGTCCTTGTGACCGAACGAAATGGAAATTACTTAGTCAAACTCCAGAAGGATGTTTCCTTCCTGAATAAGGCAATTTTGATCAAAGAATTGGGTCAAATTCCTGAAGGCAGTAAAGTAGTATTGAATGCATCCATGGCACGGTTTATAGATCACGATATCCAAGAAGTGTTGAATGACTTTATTGCTACCGCCGAATCAAAAAACATGACCTTATTGATCGAAGGTTATTCCAATTACTTAAACGAAAGCAAATGAATCCCTACGAAAAGTTATTGCTCCAAAACAAAGCTTGGTCTGAAGAAAAACTTCAGATGGATAAAGATTTTTTCAATCGATTGGCCCACCAGCAAAAACCCAAGTTTCTATGGATAGGTTGCTCCGATAGTCGAGTTCCTGCCAATGAAATTACGGGCACAGACCCTGGCGAAGTATTTGTACATCGAAACATTGCCAATATGGTGGTGCATACAGACCTGAATCTTCTGTCTGTTCTCCAATATGCTGTAGAAGTATTGGAAGTTGACCACATCATTGTCTGCGGGCATTACGGCTGTGGTGGAATTGAAGCGGCCTTAGGTAATAAAAGCTTTGGACTGATCAACAAATGGCTTCGAAACATCAAAGAGGTATATAAAATTTACCAAGCAGAGATCAATGCCATTCCAGATCACAAGGAACGTGTCAACCGTCTTGTGGAATTGAATGTATTGGAGCAATGCCAGGATCTGATCAAAACATCCATCATTCAAAAATCTTGGCAAGACCGGAAATCTCCAGAAATTCACGGATGGGTATATGGTCTCAATAATGGATTGGTCAAGGAACTCACGACCATAAAACCTGATTTTGAAGCCATACATCCTATTTTTAGGTATTCAGAAGGACAATTGTAGCAGCCACCTTATTTTTCCCTTTTAGAAAAATGTAGTTTATTTGTTGATTTACATTTCTTCGGATTCCTTACTTTTAGATTAAGTTGCTTAATCTATCCAATGATTACTGGAAATTTCAATTCTTCAATCCCATTACACTTAGAATCAGGACAGGTTTTGGAGCAGTATACTATTGCCTATACCACCTACGGAGACCTCAACGAAGATCAATCCAATGTGATTTGGGTAGTGCATGCACTTACTGGAGATGCACAGGTTGCCAATTGGTGGAGTGGCTTGGTTGGAGAAAATGCGCTCTACAATTTTTCCTCCCACTTTATCATTTGTGCCAACCTCCTTGGAAGCGGTTATGGATCTACTAATGCACTCAGTGAAAATCCTTTGACCGGCACCCCCTATTTTTATGATTTTCCAGTGCTCAGCACCCGAGATTTGGCGCAGAGCTTGGAATGCCTACGACAGCATTTGAACATTGAACAGATTCATACTTTAATCGGCGGATCGTTAGGTGGGCAAGTAGCCTTGGAATGGGCATACACCCTGGGATCAAGACTTCAGCACGCCATCATCATTGCATCCACCGCAAAGACTTCCCCTTGGGTCATTGGATTTAATGAAGCGCAACGCATGGCCATTGCGGCAGATAACACCTGGGGGCAAAATCACCTAGATGCTGGTAAGAAAGGTCTAGAAGCAGCCCGAGCCATAGCCATGCTCAGCTATAGAAATCCTTCTGACTTAAATACTAAGCAGAAAGAATCGGAAGAAAAATTAGACAATTTTTTAGCAGCCTCTTACCTTAAGTATCAAGGGGCAAAGCTAGCGAATCGATTTCAAGCCTTTTCCTACTATACCTTGACCAAAGCCATGGATAGCCATGACATTGGAAGAGGAAGAGGTAGTGTGGAAACCGCCTTAGAAGTCATACAATCCAAGGTATTAGCGGTTGGTGTTAATTCCGATCTCCTATTTCTTGCCGAAGAAGCGCGATTCTTGAGTCAGGCAGTACCAACTGGATACTACGGTGAAATTGTATCCACCGCAGGACATGACGCATTTTTGATTGAGTTTGCTCAGCTTTCGAACCTGATTGAAGGATTCTACCGCATCTAATCGGAGACGTTGCTCATAACTAGTTAAGGCTTCGCTTTGGTCCACTCCACCGTACGACCGATAAGAGAAAATCCAATGTACCCTTTTACTTCCAGGACATCTTTGGATTTCAAAGTCACTTGACAAGAATAGGTTTTTCCTGTTTTCGGATCGTAGATGGTACCATCTTCCCACATTCCAGAATCAAATTTCAATCCTTCCAATAAATTCAATCCCATCAAAGGACGAGATTTAAGTTTGGGGTTGGGATTGTCTTTATCAACCGCGGGTTTACCTCCTGGATTTGGGTCTTTCAACCACACAATTTTACCGATAAAGGCGGAGCCTTTTTTCAAGATTTCAACTTTAGCTGTTTTTTCGGTGTTGTACCAGATCCCCAAAATTGCATTTTCAGATTGGGCTTTGACCAGTGTAGCCGTAAAAAAGAAAAGAAGGAAAAGGGAAGTGTATAGCGTAACTTTTTTCATTTGTTCTAGTTTTATGCAATACTAAATAGGAATGCTTTTGTTTGTGTAATTGTGATAATTAATAATTCCTATGGGCTCAATAGTTTTTAATTATAAAGGAATGGAATTGACCTTATTGCCAGAAAAAGCAGTTTGGATTGATTCCATGAGAACTTTATTGCTAGCTGATATCCATTTAGGGAAAGCCTCTCATTTTCGGAAATCTGGAATCCCTATACCTGAACAAGTTCATGACCTAGATTACAAAAGATTAAAAGAATTAATTCAACGTTACTCACCAAAGGACGTCTACTTCCTGGGAGATCTATTTCACAGTTCTTGGAATGAGCAATGGGAAGATTTAAGTTCATTTTTACCCCAATTTCCAGAGTCTACTTTTCACCTCGTACTTGGAAATCATGACATTCTCCCCACAGAGAAATACCAGGATACCAATCTTCAGGTGTATCGAAATGCAGTGATATTGGAATCTTTCCTACTTAGCCATGAACCTACCATTCCCCCACCAGGATTGCTAAACATCTGTGGCCATATTCATCCGGGAATTCTCTTGAAGGGTAAGGCCAAGCAAACGGTCCGTATCCCTTGCTTCTATTATTCAGAGGAAATTTTAGTGCTACCCAGTTTTGGAAACTTTACCGGGCTATTCTTAATTAATGGAAAAAAGTCGGATTATGTCTGGGGTATTGCTGAGGAGCGAGTTATTCCCATCCTTTCTCCGGCCATAATTGGGTAAATCGCGTAAGCTTTTCTATTTTTGAGTAGAATTTGATATTTCATGGCCAATCCAGCAAAAACAAAAAAACAACTCGGATATTTTAAGTTTGGTAGCGTCCTGTTTAGTACGACTTTATCACTTTTTATTGTGGGCCTTTTTGGAATTATTTTGATTCAAGCAAGCTCACTGACCAAAATGATCCGTGAGAACATTGAGATTCAAGTTTTTTTGGATAAAGATTTAAGCCCACAGCAACTAGCAGAACTTCAAAAAGATTTGGCAAAAAGGCCGTTTGTATTGGCCAAGGAAGACAGCACTCATCTGAGATTCATTTCGAATAAGGAAGCAGCTGAAACGTTTATCAAAAATACGGGTGAAGACTTCACCAAATTTTTGGAAGACAATCCCCTCCGCGATAGCTATGTCTTTTCCGTTTCTGAAGAATTCCAAAGCTCTGAGCAATTAACAAGTATTGCTAAGGAACTAGAAACTTTACCGGGTGTTTTTGAAGTGTCCTACATGACTGACTTGGTGGATTCGATTAATAAAAACCTGTTTAAGGTATCCTTAATCATGGGTGGTTTTATTCTCATCCTCATCGTGACCGTCATCATGCTCATCAACAACACGATCCGATTGGCTCTATTTTCGCAACGCTTTTTGATCCGATCCATGCAATTGGTGGGTGCTACTCGAGGATTTATCCGTAAACCCTTCCTAGTTCGCGCTTTTATTTTCGGGGTTTTGGCAGGGATTTTAGCCTCTGTAATTTTATATGCCCTACTCGAGTACACCAAGGGAAACATCGAAGGATTTGCCGCTTTGCAAAATACAGAACTGATGCTCCTATTATTCGCAGGATTGTCGATAATAGGTGGACTCCTGTCCGGATTTAGCACCTTGCGTGCTGTCAATAAATACTTAAACATGTCCTTGGACGAACTCTATTAACCCATGAGCAATACCCCTTTTCCCTTTTCCAAAAAAAATTACCTCTTCCTATTCTTAGGTTTGGGCCTAATCGTGCTAGGTTTTGTAATCATGGGGATGGATACCACTCCACATGGAAACGGATTTATGGGCTTAACGCTTGGACCAGTTATTACCCTAGCTGGGTTTGTACTTGAGTTCTATGCTATTTTTGCGAAGTCTTCTAAATCCTAATTTTTACATTCTCGGCTAAGGCTACCACATTCCCATGCAGCAAGAAGCTTACGGAGAAGTTTTTCTGATAAACAAACCTTTGGAATGGACTTCCTTCGATGTGGTTAAGAAAGTCAGAAATGCCTTACGCATCAAAAAAGTGGGCCATGCAGGGACGCTTGATCCTTTGGCCACAGGATTACTGATTGTTTGCGCTGGTAAAATGACCAAACAGATAGAAGGGTTCATGGGGCAAGAAAAGGAATATACCGGAACATTTGTTTTAGGTGCTACGACGGAATCCTTTGACCTTGAAAAGCCCATTATTCCAGTGTCAGATCCCTCTTCCATTACATTGGAACAGGTCCAAGCAGCAGTTTTACAACTTACCGGCACCATTTTACAGATTCCCCCCATGCATTCCGCAATTAAGGTGGATGGAAAACGGGTCTATGCTTCTGCCCGTATGGGAATCGAAGTTCAAATGAACCCCAGACAAGTGGAGGTTCGAGAATTTGAAATTTCCCGATTTGAAAATGGTGAAGTTGATTTTCGAATCAGCTGTTCCAAAGGTACTTATATCCGAAGTTTGGCACGTGATCTAGGAGTTAGTCTAGGTGTAGGTGCATTCTTGAAGTCTTTGTGTCGAACACGAATTGGAACCTATTCCCTAAACAATGCAAAGGAGGTTTCCGATTTGGTAGAAGAGATTAAATCCAGGCCCAATGAAAATCTATCAACAGCTCACTGATTTTCATCCCCCCCACTTTTCCGTAGTCACCTCTGGAACCTTCGATGGGGTGCATTTGGGTCATCAGAAAATTCTCCGCAGACTTCAAGAGCTAGCCAACAGAAAGCAAGGAGAAACTGTGCTCCTTACCTACTGGCCGCATCCTCGCCTAATTCTCCAGCCCGAAGATAAAAGCCTACGACTACTGACTTCCCTCTCAGAAAAAGTAAAGCTTTTGGAAGGTATGGGTGTAGACCACTTGATTATACTTCCTTTCACCAAGGAATTATCGCAGATGAGTTCAGAGGAATTTATCCGAGACATATTGGTGGATAAAATTCAGACTAAAACCTTGGTCATCGGGTACGACCATAAGTTTGGAAAAAATAGAGAAGGAAGCTTTGAGTACCTCCAAAGCCATAGTCATCTTTTTGGTTTTGCTATTGAGGAGATTTCAAGACAGGATGTAGACGACTTGGGTGTATCAAGCACCAAGATTCGAACAGCCCTTGCCAAAGGTGATATTTCTATAGCCAACAAATACCTGGGAAGGCCCTATGACCTAAGCGGTCAAGTGGTGAAAGGTCAGCAAATTGGACGCTCCATAGGATTTCCAACAGCCAACATTCAAATCGCCGACAACTACAAGTTACTCCCTCGAGATGGGGCTTACGCGGTGTATGCAGATGTCAATTCAATTCGATACAAAGCCATTTTGAATATAGGTGATCGACCCACAGTAGATGGTGAAAAAAAAACTATTGAAGCTCATTTGATTGATTTTGAGGGTGATTTATATGGGCAGGAGCTCCGTATTTATTTCCAGGAATTTTTACGCGAAGAGAAAAGATTCGAAAGTTTGGATGCCCTTAAAAATCAGTTGGCTGTTGACCGTGAACGCGCTATATTTATCCTATAAACCCAAATGCTATGATTTTTAAAACTGTAAAAAACGCAGAAGAGGCAGTAGCGGATATTTCCGATGGAGCCATGCTCATGATGGGAGGCTTTGGATTGAGTGGAATTCCCGAAAACTGTATAGCAGCCTTACTCAAAAAAGAAGTTCAAAACTTGACCATCGTTTCCAACAATGCTGGGGTAGATGATTTCGGGATTGGTCTTTTTCTTCAAAAGCGCATGGTGAAGAAAATGATTTCAAGCTATGTGGGTGAAAATGATGAATTTGAACGACAACTTTTATCAGGCGAATTGGAAGTTGAACTTGTTCCTCAAGGAACTTTGGCAGAACGAATTCGTGCGGGTGGGGCTGGAATTCCTGCCTTTTTTACCCCAGCAGGAGTAGGTACGGAAGTTGCCGTGGGCAAAGAAGTACGTGAGTTTAATGGGAAAATGTACTTGATGGAAACTGCATTGACTGCTGATTTCGCACTTGTCAAAGCTTGGAAGGGCGATACAGCAGGAAATTTGATTTTTAAAGGCACTGCACGCAATTTCAATCCCATGATGGCTACAGCTGGTAAAATTACCATTGCTGAGGTGGAGGAATTGGTACCTGTTGGAAGCCTAGATCCAAATGCAATTCATACGCCAGGAATCTATGTACAGCGCATTTTTCAAGGAGAAAAGTATGAAAAACGAATTGAACAGCGAACGGTTACGCCTTGATGGTTACCTATCTTTGAGTGAATCAATTCTCCAACCTAAACTTTTCAAACCCAATGCTAACTAAAGAACAAATAGCCAAACGAATTGCCAGAGAAGTGGAGCATGGACAATACATCAATCTAGGCATAGGAATCCCCACGCTGGTAGCCAATTACATTCCTTCCCATTTGGATGTGGTCCTTCAATCCGAAAATGGCTTGTTGGGAATAGGCCCCTTTCCAAAAGAAGAAGATGTAGATCCAGATTTAATCAATGCTGGCAAGCAAACGGTTAGCATGTTGCCTGGTTCTGCAGTTTTTGATTCGGCACAATCTTTTGCCATGATTCGAGGGGGACATGTGCATTTAACAATCCTGGGGGCTATGGAAGTTTCAGAACATGGAGACATCGCCAACTGGAAGATCCCAGGAAAAATGGTAAAAGGGATGGGTGGTGCAATGGATTTAGTGGCATCAGCAAAGCACATTATAGTTGCCATGCAGCATTGTTCAAAGGATGGTCATTCCAAATTATTACCTACTTGTTCCCTACCCCTTACGGGAATCCGTTGTGTCAAAAAAATTGTCACGGATCTTGCGGTATTGGAAATTGATCCTGTTGGGGGATTTGTACTTTTGGAACGTGCTCCAGGAATAACAGTAGAAGAAATTAAGGCTAAAACAGCAGGCAAATTAATCGTGAAGGGTGAAATTCCTGAAATGACCTTTGATTAAATCCTTATTCATTAAGTAGAAAAACTAGTTTACTAAATCGTATGAAAAAATCAGAAATCAACTTTCAAATTGAATTAGATGCGACCAACCTTCCCAAAGCTATCCATTGGGATGCTTCGGATAAGGAAGTAGAAGGCTTAGAGTCCACTAAAAGTATCAGTTTGAATGTTTGGGATAATCTCAACCACTCTACCCTTCGAATTGATCTGTGGACCGATGAGATGTCAGTAGTAGAAATGAAACGATTCTATATCGATATTCTTGGCGGAATGGCACAAACCATTTTGAATAGCACAGGAGATGAGTACATGTCAGAAGAAATTAAAGACTTGTGTGACCGCTTGGTCAAACATGTCAATGAAGAAAACAAGAAAAGTCTGTAATGGGCTTTTTCCTTGTAAATTGGCTTTCTCAATCCTTTCATCTACTTCTTTTAAACTTATTTGAAGATTGATATATTTTTAATTCGATACCGTTTTATTAAATGTATTTTCAAAAAAATCGCTCAATAATTTCATTATTTTAATTTAAAGTCGCTTTTTTGAAAATAATTTAAAATAGAAGGAATCTGGCATCTATTTTTTTTTACTTAAAAACGATAGAAAATTACCTTTTTCCTATAAATTTCGAATAATTGGACTGAATTCACCTTAATTCAAAAACCATCTAAACTATTTTACAAAATTAGCCTATGAAAAATTTTACCAGAAAAATCTGGAGTTCGATGCTTTCAGCGGTGTTATTCCTAACATTAGGAACATCCGTAGCACTTGCTCAGACTACCATCTCCGGTACGGTCACGGATGCGGACACTAAGGAAACGTTGGTAGGGGTAAACATCCTCGTGAAAGGAAAAGTAATTGGAACAATTACGGACCTGTCCGGTAAGTTTACTTTAAATGTTAACCAAGAACCTCCTTTTACCTTGGTTTTCTCTATGGTTGGTTTCGGTTCGAAGGAAGTCGAAATCACTGGAGGAATTTCCAACCTTTCGGTGGAACTTGCGGAAGCTACTATTCTAGGACAAGAAGTCGTGGTTTCGGCCTCAAGAGTGGAAGAAAGCATTTTAAAATCTCCAGTCTCTGTTGAGAAAATGGATATCATCGCGATTCGTGATGTGCCTCAAGCGAGTTTCTACGACGCTTTGAACAACATGAAAGGGGTAGAAATGAGTACCCAGTCCTTAACCTTTAAATCATTCAACACTAGAGGTTTCAACGCCAACGGTAACGTGAGAACAGTTCAATTGATTGATGGTATGGACAACCAAGCTCCTGGTCTTAACTTCTCTGTAGGTAACATTGTAGGTATCTCTGAATTGGATTTGGAAAGTGTTGAATTGCTTCCAGGTGCAGCTTCTGCACTTTATGGACCAAATGCTATCAATGGTATCCTTTTGATGAACTCAAAAAATCCATTCCAATACCAAGGTCTTTCTGCGAATGTAAGAACTGGCTTGATGGACCAGAAAGATAGAACTACTCCTGGAACTGGATTCTATGATTTCAGTGCTAGATATGCTAAGGCCATCAACGATAAGCTAGCATTCAAAGTCAATGTACAGTACTTAAAGGCAGATGACTGGCAAGCAAATGATTTCAGAGATCAGTCTTTGTTGAATGCCTCTAGAATCAATAAAGGCGATCGCATCACTAACCCAGGTTACAATGGTGTTAACATATATGGTGACGAAACTAACGTCAATATGTTCACTACAGCTCAGAGCATGGTTGCCGCTGGTGCTTTACCTGCAGCAGTTCTTCCGTTGATTCCTCAGACCTTTGTATCTAGAACAGGTTACAGAGAATCTGATTTGGCTGATTATGGTACTAAATCATTGAAATTGAATGCCGCGTTGCACTACAGAATCAATGACCGTGTTGAAGCCATCATTCAAGGTAATTATGGATATGGAACTACCGTCTATACCGGTGCGGATCGTTACTCCATTGCCAACTTCAAATTGGGTCAATACAAAGCGGAATTGAAAGGTGCTAACTGGTTTTTGAGAGGCTACACCACACAAGAGCGTTCTGGTGACGCATTTGCTGTAGGGATTGCTGCTCAAGGAATCAACGAAGCTTGGAAGCCAAGTACTACCTGGTTCCCTCAGTATGTAGGTGCCTTTGCACAGGCTAGAGCAAGAGGTTTGGATAACGCCATGGCACATGATGCTGCAAGAGCTTTTGCCGACCAAGGAAGATTACTGCCTGGAACTCCAGCCTTTGAAGCTGCTAAAAATGCGGTTATCAATCGTGCTATCCCAGGCAATGCGCAAGGTGTGGGTGCCAAGTTTGTCGATAAGACCAACTTATATCACGTTGAAGGTTCTTACCAATTTACTAACATCAAGTGGGCAGACTTTGTAATGGGTGCAAACTTCAGAACATACCAATTGGATTCTGAAAAGACGCTATTTGCTACAGACGAGAATGGTGATGAATTCACTATTAAGGAACATGGTGCTTACTTACAAGGTGCTAAGTCTCTCTTCAATGATAAGTTTAGATTGACTGCTTCTGCTCGTTACGATAAGAACGAAAACTTTAAAGGTCAGTTATCCCCACGTGTATCCGGTGTGTATTCAGCAGGAACTCACAACTTCCGTGCTTCTTACCAAACTGGTTTCCGTATCCCTACTACACAAGATCAGTACATTGACTTGGTAACTCCTCAGGCACGTTTGATTGGTGGTTTACCATTGTTCAGAGGTCGCTATAACTTCGCTACCAACCCAGTGTATACCCTTGCAACTGTAACCAACTTCGGTGGAGCTGTTTTGGCGGATACTCAGCCTTCCTCACCAGTTTACCAAGCTACTATTACACAGGCTACCCAGTTGGCCATCACTCAAGCAACCAACATAGTGACTCAGCAGGTACTTGCTGGTCAGATTCCTGCAGCTCAGGCTCCAGCAGCAATTGCTGCATTGGTACCAACCATCGTACCTCAGATCGCAGCTCAATTGGTGCCTGCTAATGCAGCAGCAGCAAATAAGAGCAAACTAACTCCATATAAGCCATCTGAATTTAAGCCTGAAGTGGTTAGATCATACGAGATTGGTTACAAAGGATTGTTTGCAAACAAATTGTTGATCGATGCCTATGCGTATTTCAATAGCTTTGAAAACTTCATTGGTGGACAAGTATTGGTACAGGATAAGAACTATGTGGCTACTAGCCCTGCTTCTACCCTTGGACTAAACTTGTTGAGCGCAAACACCAGAAATATCTACTCCATGCCAGTAAACAGAACTGAGACTATCAAGTCTTGGGGATGGGCATTAGGAGCGGATTACAAGTTGCCTAAAAACTACACCATTGGAGGTAACGTTTCTTACAATACTCTTCAGGATCTTGAGAAATTGTCAGCAACTGGATTCCAGCCTTCTTTCAACACTCCGGAATACCGTTATGTAGTGAACTTCGCTAACCGTGAGATTGTAAAGAATATCGGTTTCTCCATGTCTTACAGATGGCAGGGTGAGTTTGTTTGGCAGTCTTCTTTCGTAGCTCCAGCAGTTTCTTCTAGACAATTGTCTGTGATGCCTGCTTTCGGAACTTTCGATGCGCAAATGAGCGTTAAAATGAAGGCCTTGAAGTCAATCTTGAAAATCGGCGGATCTAACTTGTTCAACAGCACTGGATACAGACAAGCTTGGGGTAACCCAACTGTAGGTTCCATGTACTATGTGAGCTTGACATTTGATGAGTTCTTAAACTAATCAAATCCACTTTAATGAAAAAAGGCTGTTCGAAAGAGCAGCCTTTTTTTTTTGTATAAAGTACAAAGCATAAGGTACCATGTACCCTGGCTGCTACAGGCAGGCAAGATCCTTTAGATGTACCATTTGGGTAGTACATGAATCCCTACTTCACTATTCCTAAATCAGCGTTGGACATTCGACATTAATAAAGTATACTGCCTACCCCAGCCTGGAAAGTTCCTTCCGAAGCACCATTTGGGTCAGAACACGAACCCCTACTTCGACATTCCTAGATCAGCGTTGGACATTCGAAATTATTAAAGGATCTTGCCTACCGCTGCCTTGCAAAATCCTTAAGAATTACCAATTGGGTTAGACCGCGAATCCATAATTCGACATTCCTAGATCAGCGTTGGACATTCGACATTAATAAAGTATCCTGCCTACCCCAGCCTTGCAAGATCCTTTAGAAATACCATTTGGGTCATTACGCGAATCCCTACTTCACTATTCCTAAATCAGCGTTGGACATTCGACATT
>JACCDI010051386.1_pt1 | contig 15027 bp, 18 predicted proteins | sample 7442791 | NCBI WGS metagenome assembly JACCDI01 (sample SAMN15323434, study PRJNA562643) | freshwater metagenome | isolation source: river surface water | place: USA:Blue River Watershed | collected 2017-08-15 | reverse complement strand
CCACAAATAGCGCAGCGATCGACGCATTCGATGTCAGCGCAAACAAGATCATCGGAATCGACGGTGGAATCAAGATGTCGATGGTCGCAGCTGCAGCCAGCGTGGCAGCAGAAAACGCTGGGGGATAGCCCAGACGCTTGTGCCACGGAATCAAAAGCGAACCAATGGCCGATGCATCAGCCACTGCAGAGCCCGAGACACCACCAAACAATGTAGACGAGAGCACGCCGACTTGGGCCGGACCGCCGTGAAATCGTCCGATCAATGCGGTCAGTACGCCGATCAGCGCCTCCCCCAGTTTGCCGCCCATCATCAGGGTGCCAGTCAGCATGAAGAATGGAATGGCGATCAGCGGAAAGCTTTGCACCTGAGCCACCATTTGCTGAACTAAAAGGTCAAGCGGTACTTTGTCAGAAGTGGCGGCAGCGGTCAGCGCGGCCACCAGCAGGCCATGCGCGATGGGCATTGCTGCCACAGCCGTGATGAGGAAAACGAAAAGGATGAGTGCGCTCATGGGAATTCTTTCAAGTGGTGACGATCACCAGTGCGCTACAGGAACCTGGCCTTCAGCCGGTGCAGCGTCCACTGCCGGCTTCGACCACGCACGCCAAGCCGATTGCAAGGCCAGCATGCTCAAAAGTGTCATGCCAACCATCACGCAGGCATAAGTGATGGAGCCGGGTAACTGCAAGATGGGCGACTTCTCGTCGTGCACGATATCCAGCATGCGGTAGGTGGCCACTGCTAGCGTCCCGTAGAGGCCGGCCACGATTAACCAGCTAACGATGGCGACCAGACGTCGCACTTTGGCCGGTACGGCGTCCATCAAAAAAGTGGTGGCAATGTGCGCGCTGTGAAGCGACGCAAGAACCACACCCGCCATCACAAGCCACGGGAACAACAATTCAGGCACTTCATTTGCCCACTGAAAGCTCGCGCCTGTGGCATAACGCAAAACAGTGTTGACACACAAGATCACAAAAATCACGGTAGTGGACAACCACAATACGACTCGGCAGAGGCTGTCCACGCCACGTTCGATCACGCTGGATTCGGCGGTTTCCATTTGATTCTCCAAAATGTGGCTGTGCCCTGCGCAATTGACAGGGCACCGCAGTCTCAGGCTTATTGGGCGCGATTACTTTGCGCGTGAAGCGGCTACAACCTTCTTGACATAAGCGCCGATGTTGCTGGCCATCCATTTGTCATCCACGTCGGCCGTGGCTTTGGCAAATGCAGCCTGATCGGGCGTCGTGACTTGTACACCCTTGGACTTGAGGTCGGCTAACAATTTGTCATCAGCTTCCTGCGACAGCTTGCGCTGCAGGGCTGTCGCTTCGTTGGCAGCTTCTTGCACCGCCCGCTTGTCAGCGTCAGAAAGTTTGTCCCAGGTGCGCTTGCTCATGAGCAGCGGGGTCATCTGGAACTGGTGTGCCGTTAAGGCCAAGTGCTTTTGTACTTCATAGATTTTGCTCGCGTGGATGTTGACCAGTGGGTTTTCTTGACCGTCCACCACTCCTTGCTGGAGGGCAACATACAGTTCGGCAAACCGGATCTGCTGTGACTCAGCACCCAGTGATTTCATGATGTCCACCAAAGTCGCGTCAGGCGGCACGCGCATCTTCAAGCCCTTCATGTCTTCAACCTTGCTGATGGGGCGTTTGCTGTTGGTCATGTGACGGATACCGTTATCCCAAGCGCCCAACAACACCATGCCTTTTTCAGCTGAGCGCTCGCCGAGCTCTTTGCCCAGTGGGCCGTCGAGCAACTTGAAGGCAGCAGCGGGCGAGGCAAACATGAAGGGCATGCCAAAGGCGTTGAACTCAGGCACGGCGTTAGCCACCGCGCCTTGAGAGTTGGCGGACATGTCGATCGCACCGGTGCGCAGCGCGGTCACCATCGCGGCATCGTCACCCAACTGAGCAGAGGGCGCCACCTGTACTTCAATGCGTCCGTTCGTTTTGGCTTTGAGCGATTCGGCAAACTTGACCGAAGCTTCGTGGCGTGGGTTGCCAGGTGCAGCACCGTGGCCAAGCGTGAGCTTGACGGTTTGGGCATGCGCTGCAAGAGGCAGCAAGGCACAGGCGGCCAGCGAAATCAGGGTGCGGGTGAAAGTAGTGCGTTGCATGAGGTTTGTCTCCTAGAAAAATTGGAATGTATCGGGAACTGATGGGGGAATGGAAATTAATGGATGAGCATGCCGCCATTTACATCTAGCGTGATGCCGGTGCAATAAGCGGACAAATCGCTGGCCAAGAACACGCATACGCCGGCCACATCATCTGCTTTGCCAAGGCGGTTCAGTGGAATGGTTTGTGCGATGTCTTTTTTCTGATCAGGGCTGAGCTTGCCTTGTGTGATATCGGTCTCAATCAGGCCTGGGGTCACGCAATTGATGCGAACACCTTCTGGACCAAATTCTCGCGCCATAGCTTTGGCCAAACCCAACACGCCCGCCTTGGCTGCGGAGTAATGAGGGCCGCCAAAAATGCCCCCGCCGCGCTGAGCAGAAACCGACGAAATACAAACAATAGAGCCCGCTTGTTGCTCACGCATAGCGGGCAGAACGGCTTGGGACATATAAAGAGTGCCACGCAAGCTGACGTCAAGAATTCGGTCGTAGTCGGCACCCGTGATGGCCAATGTTTTGACCGGTTGTGTAATGCCTGCGTTGTTGATGAGGATGTCGATGCGACCGAACTTGGCCAGCACTTGGGCTGCAGCTGCATCACAGGCAGCTTTGTCGGTCACATCGCCCACCAGGCCCAGGTGACCTTCCCCTAGACGGGCGGCGGCGGCAACGGGTTCAGCTCGAGCCAGGTCCATGATGACCACGCGAGCGCCCTGCGCCGCCATTTGGCGTGCAGTGGCAAAGCCCAAGCCATTAATTCCGGCACCCCCCGTGATAAGGGCGACTTTGTCTTTAAGCAACATTTGTGTTTTTCTCCAATTGACAGAGTTTCTAAAGACCTAGCCTGCTGAAGCAGCAGGCTCAGGATTGAGAAAGCCGATGATCGTTGCCTGTTAAAGTTAAAACAAGCGAAGTTTTTTCAGAGTAAGATGAAAATCTGTCATCTAAAAACAGGGTTGCCCCCTATGCCATCTCTTCCCCCGATCAACAATTTGCAGGCATTTGAAGCTGTGGCCAGGCGGCGCAGTTTTGCACTTGCCGCAGCAGAATTGAACCTGACGGCATCGGCGGTCAGCCATCAGATCGCCCGACTAGAGGCCTTTTTAGACGTGCGTCTTTTTCAACGAAGCGCCCACGGCGTTCGACTCAGCACTGCTGGAGAGCATTACCGATTTCGTGTGAGCGCAGCACTGGAAGCTATTACGGCCGCCACTGACGATCTTCGCCAAGGCGTTCGCAACAACTTGTATGTACATTCGGCACCCAGCTTTGCTAGTCTGTGGCTGATGCCAAGGTTGCACCGCTTTGCCCAGGCTTACCCCGATATCTCACTGAACCTTTCAGCCGCGCATACCCCGAGCGACTTCACACTGGGGCAGGCAGATATCGATATACGCTACGGCGTGCCCCAGTGGGGCGACTTGGTGGTAGAGCCTTTGTTTGAAGAAAACATACTGCCCTTGGCAAGCCCTACGTTCATTAAAGAACATAAGCTAAAGAGCGTTGAGCAGTTGCTGGAAGTACCCTTGATCCAAAGTAATGTGAGTGTGGTCCAGTGGTCTGACTGGTTCGCACGCTACACCGGCTTGCGGGCCCCAGAGCGGTTTCCAGTGCGGTTTGACCGGGCACAGATGTCACTGGATGCGGCCACCCAAGGCCTTGGCGTGGCACTGGAGAGCGCCACCAACGCTGGCGGCCATTTGGAGCAAGGCAAGCTCGCGCCTGTTTTCCAAGTCAACAAGGCCATCAAGGTCAAAGCTCACTTTGCAGTGTTTCCCGAACGGCATGCCAAGCGACCTGCAGTGGCGGCCTTCTTATCATGGCTGCATCGGGAAGCCTCGCGGTGTGAGGAAACCCACCCCGCTGAGAAAAAATAGCCAGCTAACCGGTATGAACCTATATGAAACCACTGCATATAGGCATCAAGGAGCAAATCCATGGCTACTAACAAGACCTCATCTTCGAACCCACAGGCTGGAAACATGGGTGACGTGCTGGACGCCCTGTCCAGTGGCATCGCCAAAACCGCAGCCAACGAACCCAAGTTCGAGCCCCAACACCTAGCTCCAGAGGTCCCGGCCGAACCTGCCCGCCAGCTACTGACCGAAATAATGCTCGCCGATCGCTGGGTGTGTTCAGTCGCACGCCTTCAGCGCTGGCGCACCGTCGGCGAAGGCCCGCAGTACTTGAAGATCGTGGGGAAAGTCTTGTATCGGGTCAAAGACATTGAGGCCTATGAAGAAGCCTGTCTGATCCGGAAAGTGTTCTAGATGCTCGCCCAAGTAGGCACCGAACGGGTTGTAAATTGTTCGAACGACTTGGAATCAGTTCGAAATAGTCTTGGCGGGCTAGAAGATACCAGATCGCAAACCGCCTAAATCCCCCAAGGGCAAGCCGATCAAGCTCTTGGGGTCCGATTGATCATTCTAACTGTTGAGACGTCGACTTGAAGTTGCCCAACAGGGCGGCAGGTCATACAAGTTATTTGTCTTCAACCTTTAAATTGCCGACGAGTTGAGCGTAGAAATCTGGCATTTCTTGCTCACTGAACTCCCACGCACCACACTCATTTCTGATGGCGTCCCACAACGACCACCCCCCGAAAGCAACAGCCGCTTGACCAATAATGCTCATGAATGCCGCAATCGCCTTATCGGCATCAAGTTCTGCGTTCTCTTCATAAGCAAGCAATAACGCGATAGGCAAACCCTCGCCTACAGCCATCACTTTCCCCAGGTAGCCCTCCGGCCCCATAGCACGCATTCTTTCGTCGATCGTATCTGCGATATTTTTCAGGTTTAGCTCGAAGGGCAAGCATTCCAAATTTAGGGAAATGGCAATAGTTTTCATTTGCAAAGCTCTCAAACTTCAAATTTATGGAATTTCCAGTTGGCTCCAGATGGAATCTCAACCACTTGCGAATCTCCATCAAAAGCGTTTTCAATTGAATAAATGTATCGCTTGATGGCGTCGACATTTGGCTTTGGTCCACCCTGGTAAATATCCGGCATGGGCGGGAAGCTCCGATCAACGCCTTGGGCTTGTTTTCTTTTGAAATTGAACATCTCGAAAAATTTGTGCATCTTGTCCTGCTCACGCTCATTTGGAAAAACAATTTTCACGTGCGTAGAGCTTTCATGGATGGCTTCAACTCCCTGAAATTCGGAGACTCCAATTTGTGTGCCGTTGTTCAGAATCCACTCAATAATTTGCCTGTAGCAACTCCAAGGGAACAAGTATTCAAGCTGCCAGTCATTGGACTTTTCGTCTTCTGACTTAAGAATAGCTTGAAGCATAAACAAGTCTGCTGCAAAGCTGAATTGCGCTGGCTTGCTCATTGAGTTCGGCTGTGGGCGTTGGTTAAAAAACATGTTTTCCCTTTCACTCAACTGAATAGATGTTACGGAAGTAGCCTTGGCTAGACCATCGCCCTGGACTACCTTTGGGGTCCCAACAAGTAGTCCTGACCCTTGAGCCAACGAGTGTTTTGGCCTTTTGAGTGATCGCTCCATCAGGATCAAATGTGGACGTCTTCATATGCCGCTTACTTCCGTCGCCCATCACCAGAACAGTACAAGCTGAGCCGCGCACTATTTGATTTTCCTTAATACTCACAAGCGCATCTGGTTCGGACAGAATGGCAACACTCTTTTCGCTCTTAGCGGTCTCAGTCTCAGAATTGAAAGTTGCATGATCTTTGGCGGCAAGCTTTTTCAATTGCATGATCTGATCTGGTAGAACTTTGTTTCCCGCGTCGGGATCATCCACTGTCAGCTGAGACTCCGTTTGGGCATCACTGTCATCGTTGATCTCTGTTGAGTAGCGCCAAGCCACACCGCGCCACGACTTTGTTCGCCATGAGGCAGGATGCATCCGACGAATGGTTTGCACATTAGGAAAGTGCGTGCGTATTGAAGCCTCAACCAAGGACCTTAGCGGAGTATTCAGTTCAAAGTCATTGCCCTTGGTACAGCAGTTCATGACAACGTCATTCGGTTTAAGCAACGACCGAAGTCTTGAAACAAAATTGTCCTCGCCACCTTGCGCCCACACAGCTCGGAAGATTTTGTCGCGGTGCTCGGAAGTGCTCGTGCCGAGGGAGCATTGGTGTTGAATTGCATTGATCAGCACAAATCCAAATCCATCGACATCTTGAAGATTGATAACTTCATGCAGAAAATTGCGAATCATGTCTCCGGTAAAGCCCTTAGCCGGACCGATGTTGCCGATGAACTCATCAACGTGCGGCGACTCCAGAACCATTACTAAACACGGTTTTCCAGTTCGTTCTTGCGCTGCTACCCGCAATGGGAACTGTGGCTTTCCAACGGCGTCTGACAGGGGGCCAAGGTACTGATCAGGACACGCTCGGACATCAAACGAATGCCCAGCCAGCGACACTGTGTTGCCGACAATTTGTTCAAAATTCAGTGTTGTCAATGAGATCTCCTAAGGTTCGTTGCCTTAATAAGTGCGAGATCTATGCCAACCAACTTGTATCTAAACACCCTATATAAATCAAACACTTAGGCTGTTCAGCGGGTGGCTAATTGTAAATTTATTTACATTTAAACAAATTTATTTACAATTCGCTCTCGGTTGTGCGGGGGTTCGACGTTCATGCCCAACCGTTTCATCCAATTAGCAAGAGTCTGATGATTGGCAAAGCCAAGTAATTTTGCTGCAGTGGATTTGCGATGTCCTGATTGCTGCAAGGCATCGTTGATCAGGCTGCGTGCTACTTCATCAAGCTGTTCTTGCAAGTCGAAGCCGTCGCTCAATACAGGGGGACGATTCGGCACTGAAGATCGCGCGACAGGGAGCATCGCTGACTGGATGTCGCGGTCGGTAACGTCCGGACCTGAAGACCAAATGACTGCTCGCAACAGGGTGTGGTACAGCTCGCGTATGTTGCCGGGCCAGGTGTGTGACTGCAATATCTTAAGTGCGGCCGGACTAATGGACTTATGTTGTGCTTCGGGCCTGCCTGCCGAATCTGCGTTGATGCTGGCCAAAAAATGGTGTGCCAGTAACTCCACATCGCCAGTACGATCCCTTAACGGCGGCAGCTGAAGAATGCCTACAGCTAAGCGGTGAAAAAGATCTTCTCTAAAGCGACCTGCAGCTACATCGGCTGCTAAATCACGGTGTGTTGCCGCCAAGATGCGCGTGTTTATTTTGATGGGCTTGGACTGCCCCATTGGGGTAATTTCATGCGACTGCAGCGCGCGTAGTAATCGAACCTGCGTATCCAGTGGTAAGTCGCCCACCTCGTCAAGAAAAAGCGTTCCATCAGAAGCCTCCAGAAAGTGTCCCTTTCTGTCGGCAGTTGCACCAGTGAATGCTCCTTTTTTATGGCCAAACAATTCCGAGTTGGCCAACTCTGGCGCAATGGCTCCGCAGTTCACCGCGACGAACGGCTGTCCAGCCCTTGAACTTGCAGCGTGTATGGCCTCTGCAAACAACTCCTTGCCAGTACCGGTCTCCCCCAGAATTAGGACGGGTACCTCATATGCAGCAATTCGGCGTGCAAGGCCTATTTGACTGGCAACCGCCTGGCTTTGATGAATGATCTTCTCAAACTCTGGGGTTGAGAGTTGGGCTGCGTCAGACAGTCGCCGGACCCGCTCACCACTGCGTTGTAGATATTCTGGAAGGAAGTCGCTGGCCAAATCGAAGAAAAAATCAACAGGCTCGACGCCTTTTTCTCTGGAGGTTTGAATCAGCTTGGCTGGGAACCGCGTCTTGGAAAGAATGATCCAGATGGCGGCCATTGCCGGTGTGCCAGGACTAACGTGAAAAGTGAGTTCTACGTCATCGCGCGGCAAGCCTGCTTGCTGGAGATTTGAACTGACTTGGGTGTAGATGTCCCCGTAATCGATGGGACTGGTGAGGTCAACGCTGTACAGGTCGATTGAGGAAGAGTCGTAACTGGACACGGACTCCAGCCAAGTGCAGTAACTCTTGCTTCGATCAAAGTCGTAGTTTGTCAGCAGGTAGACGCGGTCGTAACGTTTTTTACCGCGCAATGCCGTCGCGATTGGGCCAAGGTCAGAGCCGCGCTTGGCCTCAGCGCATTCGTGGTCGGCTGCGCCGATCCATGCGATTAGCCAAGATTTGGGGTTCATCAGTCAAATCATATGTCATCCAGGACGCTTACTTCAAGTGAAATGCCATGTTGCTTCTCAGTTCGCAATCGTACTGATAAGATGGAATTCGTTGAAAAATTCGATTGACTGTAGATCTCGAAGGTCCCTATGCAGATGAAAAAAAACGAACAATCCAAAGTAACCAGTTTTGGCGACATGAAGAAATTAGTCACGCCATCAACGGTGTTCGACATACACGAATTTGTGATTAACCAAGTTAACGAATATGACTCTCTGGATGTTGTCGTCCTCTGCAATGAGCATGCTAACTGTGACTCTCTTCCGCTTCGCTATGGAATGCATTTCAAGACGGACGAGACAATTAGACTTTCACGCATTAAATTTTCAACAAGAACTCAAAAAGATCCAAATCGAATTGGCCTAGAGGCGTACTTTATTGACTCTAACAACATTGAACAATCGGGTCAGTTTGTCATCGGGACACGCCGAGGCTTCGATAAGCCAGTTCTAATCACTGTATGGCGTAACGACACCGACACTGAATTACATCTTTCAGAAGTAATGATTAGCCTCAGAAAAGATGGCTACTTAACCCCAGAGGTACTCCTTGATTTGCATCCGATGTACATGCAAGGGAAGATTGCCAAACATGCGGATTTGGTAGTACTGCTAGGAAATACCTTGAGTGAGCAACAAGTACAAAGAATGAGTGAAATCGTGGCCGAAGCCGTCAGCAAGACTGATCAGTTGATTGCTGAACGGGATGCAGCAACCGCACTTGCACAAGAGAAGGCTCAAGACCTCGAAAAGGAAAAGGGAGATCATGCAATAACGAAAGAACGGGAAAAATTTCTAGAAAAAGAAATTGAGCGTTACAAGTTAGAAAAGCTCTCTGCAAGCCGGGATAACAAGCAAGCAACGCTTTCATCACCAGACACCTTAGTGCAAGTGCTTGAGCGACAAATCTATCGTGGATCAAGCTGTACCATTCTTAAAATGGGTGACGGAAGCCAACGTCACATGAAGACATCTACATTTGACCCAACTGGATCAGTTACTGCCCATGCGAAAACACTTATAGGCAAACGTGTTCGTATATCTTGCTGGGACCCAATTAACCAACCCGGCCGTTGGAGCAATGAAGGTTATTTCAGAAACGTATACGCGACTGAGTAGCCATTAACTACATGAGTCGAAAGGCTCAGAGAATATCAAGCCAACTGAACCATAAGGATCGACTTGATAACTCTTCGGGATCGAAGCAACCATGCGGCTCCACGAAACCAACGGAGCCCTCAGCATGCATGCCAAGCATCAAAAACAAGACGACTCAAGGTCTGAACCAAGCCCTATGGCCATCATTGGTGTCATCCTCGCTCAGGGCGCAATCAGGTGGTTGGACAGACAGAAAAGAGAGCAGCAAGCGACACCACTGGAAATCAGGAAAAATGCAAGTCAAATTACCCAACAAAATTAATTATTAAGTTCTACAAGTCGCTGCCGGTAGCAATTAAGAAATTAAAGCAATCAGTCAGTGAGCCAAGAATGGCCATCTAACTTGATTGACTCAACCAGTCTACGTAGCAGTTGTGGAACTGTTGAAGCATGATAAATATCAGGCCTATGTTGACCAAGGGAAGGGTCACACATCATCACTGGGTAAATCAGTTTTCGCGATGCTTCTGACTGGATTAAATTATTGAGGCCGCGATAAGCGCCGATAAGACCACCAACAATACATGCATTTGTGTCTGTGTCACCTCCTCGTATGAGCGTGTCTGCTATCGCAGATCTGTAAGAGGATCGGCCTGACTCGGTGTCGGCGGTAACCCAGGGTGGCTGTGCACCACACCCACGATATGACCCTGCGCGTCGGCTTGTGCGAAGTCCTCGGGATGGATAACGAATTGATCGGTGCCCACGCCGATGTTTCGGCATCGCCGATACACCTCACGGCCTTTGCGGATCAGTAACAAGCCGCAAGATTCACGCGGACTTTCGTCAAGAGCGTGGTCCATTGCCAGCTGTTTGTTCTCGGCCAGCATCAGCGGATCAATCCAGCAGCAGGGAAACCGCCGAATGGCAGTTCTGCGCTTTGACCAAAACGCGCTTGGCATGAAGCTAGCCGCTTGCCGCATACATCCTGACTGCTCGACGACACAGTCTGGTCGTTGGCATTGAAATAGCTCGCACCGGTGTAGCCGCACTCAGAACCACGGTAACGCCAGGGACATACGTTCTGAACGATCTGCCTGCGCGGCAAAGTTACGCCTTCAAGATCAAAGGAAGCGGCGAGTTCGAACTCCACGACGTCTCTTGTCTCACGCGACTTTCGATCCACGTAGTAAATATCGTCGGCAAATTCAGCCAAAGGATCAGCTGTTGGATTTACTCCGCCGGAAAAGTTAGCTGCGTCCAAGTATTTCGCAAGCGTGCGCTTGCGTGTGATCTTGGCACCGACCAAGTCCTGATAGGTGAGAACCAGAGCCGTGATCGCGCCAGTGACGTTCGCTACGCGCAAACGAGGCCTAGGCACTTGACCATTGCCGTTGGACTCAAATCCCTCGACCTCGATTGGAAAAGCTTCATAGGCGTATCCCTGCCAAACAACGCGCTGCTGGAGCGCATTTGTACCAGCATGAAAACGCACCGGCCCCTGTCCAAAGAGTGCGAGATCCAAAACGAATAGCTCGACCACGCTACTTGGCGCGAGCTTTTGGATCTCTGAAGTGATAGCAAGACTGGTCATGAGAGATCAAATACCTGCTTAAACGTTACCCGTATGGACTCAATGTTGGGTTCATCCACTGAGCGACTCCATTCATCACAGACGAACTTGGCAGGTAATCCACCAGGTGGTGTCCAGTCAAAAGCTTGAACAGCCCCACGGGCTCGAAGAAAGTTGTCAATCGCAGAGGCCTCAGTCGTGGTGCGACCGCGAAACTCAAGAGACCAAACCTGCGGTTGGGTGTTGATCCCAAAAGTTAGGCGCTGCTCATAGCCGTCGCCAAAAGAGACTCGGCGCACTGTGGGACGCATTGACAAATTGGCACCAATGGAAGGGGTCCAGGTGAAGGTAGCCATTTATGCTCCCCTGCGTCCATCAAGAAGACCACCGGCACGCTTTTGCGCAAGAAGTTCTTGTCTGACTGCACTCGCAATCGCTCTACCCAAATCGCGTCCCCCAGGGTCCTCGCCACGGCTAGAGACACCAGAGTCCGTCAAACTGACAGAAATGTTGAAGACATCCCCGCCGCCGCCAGCGCCACTCATGGTGACGGGAATTGAACGACCATCAGGCAACGGCACATAGGCCTCTGGACGAGAGCCCTCACCAAAAAGGGCTAACTGAGGTGAATTGGCGATACCGCCGCTGGCATAGGTCCGCAATGATGTGGGACCTGCGGAAGTCATGACACCGCCACTGGCAAAACCAAATACTCCAGCCATAGCGTTGGCCAGCGGCAGTGTGATTGCGCGCTGAATTTGAATCCTGATCAAGTCCGAGATGATGGAGTTGGCCAAGGTCCTGAAATCAAGCTTCCCAGTCATCACGAAATTCACCAATGCATCGGTCATACCGTTAAAAGCACGAGTGGTGGCGGACTCCATTTGCTTGCCGATTTGCTCAGCCTCTTCAGCTACGGAGCGAAGTCCTTTCGCAAAGCCAGCCTCTGGATCAGACATCTCCTTCACGCGAAGAGCTAAAAGCGAAGCACCATCTGCTGCTTGACGCGCCGCCTCTTCAATTTTCGTAAAAGCATCTGCAAGTTTTTCATTGCCCGGTGCGGCGTCAGCCAGTTCGCGCGCTTGACTTGCAAGCGTGGCAAGTTGCAACCCGCTTTCTTGCCGTGCGGTTGCCAGCTTCTGCAATGACTTCAGTTCACTGATCGCGCCCGTATCACGCAGCGTTTTGATCTGCTCTTCAACAGAACGGAGTTCGCTCAAGCCTCGGGTTGCTTGTTCTTGCAACTCCTTCATGGACTCGCCAGGCAACCTAATCTGGCGCTCCAAGTTTGACTGTTGAGCTTCACGCTCTAGTCTTTGTCGTTTTAGAGTTATTTCAGCCAAGCGATCTTGAAGCTTGAGTTTGTCTTGGGTGGTCTTGGCGACTGTCTCTAGGCCGCGAAGCAAGATCGTCTCTTCTTCTGCAGACAGCGCACGAAGCTTTTCCGTAAAGTCTTCTTGGGCAGCCAAGCGTGCATCACTTGCATCTTTGAAACTCAGGTAGCCCTGACTTTCGTAGAGGTCAATGATCCGTTGCCTGTCCTTGAGGATGGCACTTTCCACATCTACCTGGCTCTGCAAACGCTTAATCTCACTGTCGATACCTGCCATTGCATTAGCAGTAACAGCGCCAGTCGCAGTGCTGTAGTTCAACTGCTTCCTTGGAGTAGCTGCCTGAGTGGCTGCGTTGGAAGCCTCCGTGCCCTTTCGGATTTCGTCAAAACGCTTCGTGACGGCATCAGCCAAAAGAGGCATATCCCATAGATCGACATAGTTCTGGTTTGACTGCGCCACGATGGCATTTCGCTTTTCAAGCGCTGCCTGCAAGCGTGAACGGTTTTCATCCGAAAAAGGATTGAGCCCTTTGCCGCCAGCCAAGAATGTTCCAGCCAGCTCAATATCTGCCCAGACGGCAGAGAAGCTTCCAATGACCGATTTGATCGTGTGGCCAATTCCCCTCAGTGCATCAATCACCACTGCAATCGCATAAGCCGTTTTCTCTGCCCAGTTGGTCAGAGTACCTTCAGCGCGCATGCGCTGAATACCCTCAACTGCGTTATCGGTTCCCAGAAAAACACGCTTGAGTTCTTGTGTCAAAACGGACATTGAAGGAATTGCCGCCGTCACCAAAGTCTGAGCAACGAAACTCGACTCTGCTCTCATGCGGCCCATTGCCTTTGAGGCGTTGTCTGCTTCCTCAATTTGCTTGGCAGTCAAGCGAATGTTCAGGTCTTGGTTTTCCGCCAAATCTTTAAGGAACGGGAGCATGGTTGCGCCCGACTTACCAAAGAGCTCCATTGCAATTGCGGTCTTTCCTGCACCATCTTCAAACTCTGCTAACTTGAGCGCGACATCATTCATGACCTCTGCTGGATCACGAAGATTTCCACTGACATCTTTGGCGCGGATACCTAAAAACTGAAGCGCCTTCGTTGCCCCAGCAGTCTCGTCATCCACTCCGGCTAAACCTTTGGAGAGTTTGGCCAGGTTAGCGCCGATTGCCTCTATAGCTGTTCCAGATATGGTGGCCACCGGTGTGAAGCCTGAGAGCGCCGTCGTACTGGCACCGGTTTGCTCAGAAAGACCCTGAAGCGCCGCAGCGGCCTCTAGGGTATGACTTACAAAATCTCTTAGTGCTGCCACCGAAGTCGCACCAATCGCGACTGCAAAGGTTGTCTGAGCAATGGAAGAGACCCGCTGAAGCGAGGTCTTCATGTCATTGGCATGGCGATCCAAGAGCCGCGCAGTTCGCCCGAGATCGGCGCGAAACTCAGATGTCTCTGCAGACAGCTTGACAACAAGAGAGCCCAGATCAGCCATGCTTTTTGACCCTGTGAGCAAACATTGACTTAAATCGAGCGACGTTCAGGCGGGCCTCATCAATCGGCTCTGGTCGTTCGATAAATGGCATGAAATCTTCAGGCGTAAAGGGGCGCGTGTGCTTGGTACGGTTGGCGTTGGCAAAGGTAGACGCAATCACACCACTTCTCAAATCAGCACGCATATCGCCAAAAGGCTCCATTTGATAAAAGGCCATCCACTCGGTTATTTCGTCTGATCCGATCCGCTGCAATAGCTCACGAACCGGCATGCCAAGCGCAAGTGCCAGGCGAAAAGCGAAGCGCCGAGTGGGATTGGCCTTTAGCCCTTTTTTGCTGTTTCAGCCTGCTCGATGCCAATACCGTTGAGACGCTGAGATACTGCAAAAACTCTGTCCAGTGCGAGAGCACTTTTTCGGCCAAGCGCAGTGATTTCGGCATCCTCAAAAAGTCGGTTGCCCGTCGCATCGCACAGGGTCAACGCAACAAGCCTGGCTCGAACGTTTTCCATGCGACCTTCCTTTGCGCCATCGCGCGCAATCAGGCTGCTTTCAAAGGCATCGCGGTCGGTTCCACTCATAGTGCGGACATAGACATCACCACCCCATTCAGGCACAAGGACGGTTTCGCGCGGCAGATCGTCGGCCGCCAGAATGGCATCTTTAGTAAGGATGTTCATAGTCTTCATGCCTCCGTGATGTCGCCATCGATTTCGATCGTGACGCTGGCTTCAACGACGGCATCCACACCACCTTGAACACTGAACTGTGTAACGTAGCCGTAGAAAGTCCATGTCGCAGCGGGCGTGGTGTCCGTGAAGGTGATCTTGAACTGGCGACGTACTCGGTTGGCTCGATCGGTGCGAAGACCCTGATGGACCGTATCGTCTGGGTTGAAGTGCAAGCTCAGAGAGAGTTGACCTTCATCGCGAAGACCGACTCTTTTCTCTTTGGCTGTTGAAGCAAGATTGGTAACGTCAATAACTGAGGCTTGACCCCCAGGTCCCTGAAAGGAGACTACGTTGGGGATGGTCTCAAAGGTTGTGGTTCCAAACCGGGCAATGGTGATGCCCTGCGCGGTGATGGCAGTACTAGGCATAAAAGGCCTCCATGAAAAAAATAAAAGATCTAGCTACCGTTACCGGTAGTAGGTGAAGTCCACAGATATCCGGTAAGTACCGGATTCATCATCGAAATCGGTAAGGCCCATGCGTACATCGGCTACCGTTTTGATACTGGCT
>JACCDI012077721.1_pt1 | contig 15039 bp, 7 predicted proteins | sample 7442791 | NCBI WGS metagenome assembly JACCDI01 (sample SAMN15323434, study PRJNA562643) | freshwater metagenome | isolation source: river surface water | place: USA:Blue River Watershed | collected 2017-08-15 | reverse complement strand
CGGCACCAGTTCCAAGGCAATCTACGCACAAGATCGAAATCACACCATAATCGAGTAAAATCCCCAGCAAGCATACTGGATCAAATGCCGTCTCGATAGGCGCTGTTTTTGCTTTATAGCCCTGTTTTTCAACTCTAAGTGTCGTAGATGATAGTTTCTTTTTTGGAACTGTAAATACAACAGATGAACCTGTCCCAAGTTCACGTTCATTGGCATAAAAGACCGAATTTGGTCGATTGCTTCTGATGTAGATTGTTTCCTTAGTTCCAGAAAACATGGTTGCGCAACTATTCAACAATAAGCAGGTAGCCGCCAGTATAAGAGGGTATTTTTTAATCTTAGTGCTCATTTTTTTATTCAGGGATGTTTGTGTTCTAATTGTTTTTATTGGTCACAACGTAATTGTTACTAAAACAGTTACTATGTCAATTTTTTCTTTCGTCATCTTGAGGAGCGGAAATCATCAGTGGAAAAACTGTCTTGATCTTTGTCACAAAAACGCCACTCTTCGCGGCGTATCTTCATGAGCATTCAACTTCACCTTCATTCCAGTCGCGAGGCGGCGATTCGCTCGGTAGCACAGGAAATGGCCACGCTGATCCGCAACAAGCCGCATGCGGTGTTGGGACTGGCGACGGGGGCGACGCCGATTCCGCTCTATCAGGAATTGGTGCGTTTGCATCGTGTCGAAGGTTTGTCCTTCCGTCAGGTGACCACGTTCAATCTGGATGAATACCTGGGTCTGGAGCCGACCCATCCGGAGACATACTGGAATTTCATGCACAGGAATTTGTTCGATCACATCGACATTCCGGCGGCCAACATCCATTTGCCGGGATCGCAGGTGAAAGTGGATGACATCCTTACGCATTGCGAGGCCTATGAGGACGCGATCCGTGTGGCGGGAGGCATCGACTATCAGATTTTGGGCATCGGTCGCACAGGACACATCGGTTTCAATGAACCCGGTTCGCCAGCGGATAGCATCACGCGCCGCATTCATCTCGATGAAATCACCCGTCAGGATGCGGCACCGGCCTTCGGGGACCTCGCCCATGTGCCCACGCATGCGATCACGATGGGCTGCGGCACGATTCTCGCGGCACGCAAGATCGCCTTGATGGCATTCGGCGAGGGCAAGGCGGCGATTGTGCGGCGGGCCCTGCGCGAGCCGGTCACGGATGAGGTCAGTGCGAGCTTCCTGCAAAACCACCCGGATGCCCATTTCCATCTCGACCCCGCGTCGGCATCGGCCTTGTGAAAAAAGGCGGCCGCCCCATCTCAGGGCACGCGGAATTTTTTGTTCGTGGATTGATCCAGCGCCAAGGATCCGGGGCGCAATCCGTTCACGTCCATGACGTTGTAGGGGGCGTGAGGGCTGATGACGATGCCCGGTGTGCTGGTTTTTTCCGCATAGGGATAATCCGTGCGGGTTTCCGTTTGGGGCAAGGGGGCACCTGGTTCGGTCGTTGGACCTTGGCTCCGGTCGTAGGCGCCGTAGTGTACGGACGGATCGCCGCTTTCCTGAATGATGGGCTCGCAGGAAGACAACAGCGCCATGGCCGTGACTGTCAGGATTCGATGGATGTTCATGGTCGCTCGTTATGACGCGGGATATGCGGAATTCATTCAATCCCGCCATTCAATCCCGCATGAGGTCATTTGCTCTCGGGCTTGGGCGTGTGTTCCCCGAACAGCTCTAACAGATACTTCGATGAGAGAAGCTCGGGTGTGATGATGGGTTCCTCGTCCGGCACATACAACACATTCACCGGAATGGCGGTGCGGTTGAGTTCCCCCAGCTTCTCCTCGATGGCGGCATCCGGTTTGGTCTTATCCGCTTTCAGTGCGACCACGCCCCGCTCCTTCATCAGCGCGATCACTTCCTCGCTGTAGGCATTGCGTTTGTTCACCTGGCAGGTCAGGCACCACTTGGCGGTGAAATCGACATACACCGGTTTTCCTTCCTCCAACAATTCCTCCACGCGCTCCTGCGACCACGTTTCCCATTCCACGCCTTTTTTGATACTACCTGCATAGTAGATGCCGGCGGCCGCCAGTAGCAAGGCGATCGCTGTGGCGCTGAGACGCACGCGCGCTGTCTTGGCATGCGTGTTCCAGCGGCCGTAGATCCAGCAGGCCAGAGCGACAGCCGCGAGTCCGAAGACGGGGTTGAGCATGTTGTCCAGCTCGATCAACCCCGTGTAGACCCACAGCAGATAGCCCGTGGTGGCGAAGAGCAGAAAGGACATGCCTTGTTTGAAGGTTTCCATCCACGCGCCGGGGCGGGGCAGATAGTCCACCAGTTTCGGGAAAACCGACATCAGCAAGTAGGGGAACGCCAGTCCGAGCGCCATCACCGTGAAGGCGGTGTAGAACTGCACGGGAGGCAGCGCGATCGCCGCGCCGATGGCAGCGCCGAGGAAGGGTCCCGAACAGGGGGTTGCGACCACTGTGGCGAGGAAACCGGAGAAAAACGAGCCTTCGATGCCTTGTTTGCTTTGCAGCTTTCCGCCCACGCCCGTGGCCGAGGTGCCCATTTCAAACACCCCGAAAAGATTGAGCGCCATCACAAACATCAGCATCATCAAGCCGAGAACGACCCAGGGGTTTTGCAATTGGTAGCCCCAGCCGTATTCCTCACCGCCCACCGCCTGGCGCGCGGCGTAAAGAAATCCGCTCAAGGCCCAAAAACTGATCAACACGCCCAGAGTGAAGGCCAGCCCGTGCAGCATGATCTTGCGTTTGTCCTGACCGGACTGTTGCACGAAACCGAGAATTTTGATGCCGATCACCGGAAACACGCAGGGCATGAGGTTCAGCACTAAGCCGCCGAGGAACATGCCTAACAAAACGGGAAAAAACTTGGCCCAAGGCAAGGGTGGTGTGGGAGCCTTGGTGATGGCGGTCACTGGCACAGCCACGACTTTTTCACCGCTGGGATCGGAAAAACGCAGGATGCCGGATAGCGAGGATGCCGTATCGGTTTTGGTGCCGCTGAACAATTCCTTGCGCGTTTTCAGATCGATCACGAACTCCTCGCCCTCGGCGCGCGCTTGCATCGAGGAAAGAGGCGTGATCAAGTTTTGGTCGGCGATGAAATGCGCCTTGTCCATCTGCCTGGCACCGCGAATGCGCAGTTGCAGGTCGGCACCGTTGCGGATGGCGGTGAAGGCGAGATCGGATGGTTGTGCCTGGCTGGCACGGGCCTTGGCAAAAGCCGCTTGTTGGGCGCTATCGGCTTCGCCCTTGGTCGTCACGGGCAAAGTGATCGTCAGGCTGGCCTTTTCATTTTTGCAGGAATCTTTGCAGATTTGCCATTTGGCATCGGCCTGGATCGTGATGCTGGTGCCGATCAGTGATGCGTCGCTTGGCACGGTGATCTCCGTGATCAGAAACGCCTGGTCGTCGGCATAGGTGTAGGACTTTTCCGGTTGGGTTTCATCCAGTTGGAAGGCGGGCTCGGTCACGTGAGGAGCAGGCCATTGGATGGGTCCCGCGGAAAACCCCGGCGGCAGTTTCCAGGTGACTGATGGGCTTTCCTCAATGCCTCCGGGATTGCGATAGTACGAGTGCCAGCCCTGTGGATGAGACAACGCGATCGCAACGGAAAAGGTCTGGCCCGGGGCAACCGACTTCGCTTCGCTGACGAGAGAGGACTTTGACGATTCATCCGCTTGCAAGTCGTCTGTCACATTCTCGAACTGGGCGAATGCGAGCGATGAACCAAATAGAAATGAGCAGAAAAATCGTATCATAGCGTGCAAAGAGCTTAACGACAGGAAACCGGCAACTCGTTCAAGTTTGTGCGGAACGAGCCCGGGGTTTTCTGTCAGCCACGTGACTGTAAACGCCATGACGCCACAAGTCGAGGCTTCGTGATGAGCTCCGGAAAAAACCACGGGTGTATCGTTTTGTTGCAAAAACCACTTGCGTAGTGTGTGCCTTTTCGGCATACTATTGGTGTGGAATATGATTGGGATTCCAAGAAGAACGATTTTCTCAAAGTCACGCGTGACGTGTGTTTTGAGTCGGTTGTCGTTCACCTTGGCAAAGGTGATGTTTGGCGGGTGGCGGAGCACCCCAATCAGAAAAAGTATCCGGGACAGAAGCTTTTTTTTGTGATAATGGATCATTACATCTATATTGTTCCATTTGAAGTGCGTGGTGACTTCATTTGGCTTGTCACCATCATTCCCAGTCGCAAAGCAACAAAAATGTATTTGGAGGAAATCGAGAATGAAACTGAATAAAGAAGAAAGAGAAATTGAAGCGCTCTTGGAAAACGATGAACTCTCGCTTACCAAGCCAAGCAAAAAATTGTTGGGCAACTTGCGTTCAGCAGCAGAGAAAACTTTCCGCAAAGATCGCCGTATCAACATACGGTTGTCCGAGCGGGACATGGCGGGAATTCAACGCGTTGCGGCCGCGAAGGGAATTCCCTACCAGTCTTTGATTTCGGGTCTGATTCATCAGTATGTTGAAGGCGATCTGATTCACAAATCGTAAAGCGTGCCCACATCGAGTTTCTGTAACCTTTTCTGCTCCAGACCGTTTGCCGAAAATCCGCATGCAAGAGCTTAAATCAATAGAGATAAACCACTGATTGCACTGATGATACTGATTGATCAAGGCAAGCATCGCCACGCAACATTCATCCATTCACTGAATCGCGGAGTGTGGCATAATGTCCCTGTTCTAGAGCGCATCGTCAAAAAAAATCAGTAACATCAGTGCAATCAGTGGTCGCAACTTCGGATCTCCGGTTTGTCCCGCACAACAAGAATCCCGATTCCATTTTCACATCAAGCCTTTCACGCAAGGATCTGCTGCACGATGTTTCCATGTACATCCGTGGGGCGGAAGTCGCGGCCGGAATAGCGATAGGTGAGTTTCTCGTGGTTCAGGCCTAACAAATGCAGCATGGTGGCGTGGAGGTCGTGTACGTGGACTTTGTCCTTCACCGCTGCGAAGCCGAAGTCATCGGTGGCACCGTGCGTGTAGCCGCCTTTCACACCGCCGCCCGCCATCCAGACGGTGAAGCCGTAATGATTGTGGTCGCGGCCTTTCATGACGCCTTGGTTGGCTCCCGCTTGAGGCATTTCCACAACAGGCGTGCGACCGAATTCCCCACCCCACAGCACCAACGTTTCATCGAGCAAACCGCGTTGTTTCAAGTCGGTGAGAAAAGCGCCAATCGCCTGATCGCACTCGCGCGCAAGACGTCGATGGTCCTCGATGTTATCGTGGGAATCCCATGGTTGGCCTTTGCCATGCCAGAGTTGGATGAAACGCACGCCGCGCTCGAGCAAGCGGCGCGCCATGAGGCATTGTCGGGCGAAATCACCGGGGCCGTAGAGGTCGCGAATCGCTTGTGGTTCCTTCGTCACGTCAAAAGCATCCGAGGCTTCGCTCTGCATGCGATAGGCGAGCTCAAAGCTGCGGATGCGGGCTTCCAGTTGCGGGTCATGCTGATGGCTGCGGAGGTGGTCTTCATTGAGCTGGCGCAGTAGTTCCAATTGCGCCGCCTGCCGGGAATCGCGGGCGAGGGAGTTGCGCAAATTTTCGATCATCTGGTTCACTTCCTGGATCGAGGTATCGAGATAGGTGCCTTGGAATTTTCCGGGCAAAAACGCCGAGCGCCAGTTTTCCGAGCGTTTGATCGGCATGCCGCCGGGACACAGCGACACATAGGCAGGCAGGTTTTCATTCTCGCTGCCAAGACCGTAGGTGACCCATGATCCCATCGATGGTCGCGGCAGGCGTCCTTCGCCGCAATTCATCAGCATCAGCGATGGCTCATGGTTCGGCACGTCGGCGGTCATCGAGCGGATCACGCACAAGTCATCGGCATGCTGGGCGGTGTGGCGGAAAAGTTCGCTGACGGACAGTCCGCATTCGCCATATTGCGCGAAGGAAAAGGGCGAGCGCAAGGCCGTGCCGGTAGGGCGCTCGGTTTTCAATCCCTCTAACGGAATCGCCTGGCCATGACGGTCCTGCAGCTGGGGCTTGGGATCGTAGGTATCGACTTGCGAGGGACCGCCGTTCATGAACAGGTGCACGACGCGTTTTGCCTTGGGCGCGAAGTGCGGTGCGGGCGTAATCATCGGAGCGCCATGGGCATTTTCCAGCAATCCTGTCAGCGCCAAGCTGCCGAAACCCATGCCGCAGCGGCGGAGAAAGTCGCGGCGATCAAGGACAAAATCATTCGCTGTGAACGGATGGTGCATGAGGCGTTATTCGATGAAATGAAATTCGTTAGAACACCACAACAGTTGGATCACATCGGCCCAAGGATCGCCGTCGGTGGTCGTGGGAAGGGGCGCGTTGGTTTGCGCGAAATCTTTTTCCCAATCGGAAATCTGTCGGATCTTTCCGCCTTTTTCCTCGGAGCCTTCGATTGCCAGATCCCATGCGACGCCCCCGCAGACATCGCCCTGCGGCGCATGCAGCACGAAGTCGATGACGTCGCCGGGTTTCACCGAAATCCACTGGGAGGCTAAGGATGATTGACCGTTTTCCGCAAGGATGCCGTTTTGCTCGATCATAGCGGCAGTGGACGAAAGGAACCATGCCAGATCCTTGCCGCCTTGTTGGGTGCGGCGGAGATGTCCATTCAAACGGACCTCACCCGATCCGACGGCGACCCAGCGGAGGATCAGCAGATGCCGGTATCCCACATGGCCACCCTTGGGACCCGCGTGGAGGTAAGGCACGGGAGCATGCGCGAGATCCTGGCCGGTCTTCCACACGCCATCGCGAAACATCGGGAATGCTTGCGCGTATGAGGTATCTTTTCCTTGATCCGTGGCATAAAGTGCGCGCCAGGTGCCGGACAGGCGCGGTTGGTAATCGGCGGGCTGCGCGGCGGCGACCCAATCGATGATCCTCTGTTTTTCCTGTGCTCCAGGCAGGCGCTGGTAGATGCGTTGATAGAGCCAATCGACGCGGTCGGAGGGGCTTGGCAAGGACTGAAATTCCGGATGCTTTGCCAAATGCGCGGACTGCCGCAGAATGAGAGGATCATTGAGAAACCACAGCGCTTGCTGCGGCACGGTGGTCTCGGCGCGCTTCGGCGCATGATGATCGGGATGCGGCACATCGAAGGAAACCATGGTGGTGGGCAGGGCGTAACGATCGATGAATCCATAGATGCTGCGGCGATGATCGGCTGCTTTCTCCTGAAGGGCCACGGGCTGTCCTCCGACTGATGGACCTTGCAGGGAACCTGCGGTGAAGAGCAAACGATCGCGCATCGATTCGAAATCCGAGCGCCGGCGATTCCATCGCCAAAACAACGAGTTCATTTCATCGATGCGGTCGTTTTCCGCACGACTTTGCGCGGACAAGCGATACGCGCGGGACGTGAGAATGAACCGGTGAAGCTCCTTGAGCGACCAACCCTGTTCTTGAAAACGCACTGCCAGCTCATCTAACAGATGCAACAAAGGTGGCGATGCTTCCTGCGGGCCGAAGTCGCTGGGATCGGCGAGCGGCACGCCGAAGTGCCAACCCCACACGCGATTGACCATCACGCGGGCTGTGAGTGGATTTTGTGGATCGACGATTTTTTTCGTCAACCACAGACGTGGTGCTTGATTGTCGGGAAATTTCCCGCCACCGAGGAAACTCAGCCATTCGCGCTCAAACACCGGACCCGGGTCATCGGGGTTACCGCGTTTGAAGATGCGGGGTTTGCCGATCTTGGGAAGATCCACCAAACTCATGGCGCGCGGTGGTGAACCGGGATGCGTGCCTTCGAGTTTTTTCCGCTCCCCGAGTCGCTTCGCTTTGTTCTCCAGATCCTCGCGGTGCATGAATTCATCGACTTTTTCGATGCCATACGAAAGCGGGCATTGCGGATCCTTGGCGAGCAGAGCGAGAGGAGAGTCGGGAGCTGCTGCCGCCCAGGCATCAGCCCATCGTTTGCCAATGGCCTGTCTCTGAGCCTCATTACCCGCGGCATGCATTTCCGCCCACCACGGGGCGAGCGCGGGATCGGGATGTTCTTTGCGCAACTTCTGTTGGAAAAACTTGCGCCACTGCATCACTGCTCTGGGTCGTAGATTGCCGCGTTTGAACGATTCGCTCGTGGCTTTTTCCATCGACCAGTTTTCCTTCTCCGCCAGCCACGCAGCTTCCAGATAGGACGCCAGAGATGACGGCGCCTGAAGCTGATCGATGATGCTTTGGCTGGCATTGCGATCTTTTTGTTCAAACGCGGCCATCCTAGTGAGAAACTCCCGGTGCGCGTTTTCGTTCGATGGCTTGCCGATGACCGGAAGTGTCGCCGGTTCTTTGGCATGTTGGATGATGGAGTAGATCGAGTAGTAATCTTCCATCTCAATCGGATCGCTCTTGTGCTTGTGGCAGCGAGCACAAGCGACGGTACTGGATAACAACCCGCGCGTGATGACGTCTACCTTGTCATCGATCGTATCCGCCTCGCGCAGAAGTTTGGGCCCCACGGTGAGGAATCCCAGCGCGGCGAGATCGGGATGATCCGGTCCCAAGCCCAGATGATCGGCGGCAAGTTGCCGTAGGATGAATTGATCATAGGGCATGTCGTTTTGAAACGCACGGATCAACCAATCGCGGTAGGTGTAAGCAAAGGGATAGCGGTTGTCGCGATCAAAGTTGTAGCCTTGCGTGTCCGCATAACGCGCCACATCCATCCAGTGCCGCGCCCAGCGCTCGCCGTACGCTGGAGAAGCGAGCATTTCCTCCACAAGGAATTTCCATGTTTCCTCCGTGGGATTTTTTTCGATCCGCTCGATTTGCGCCATGGTCGGAGGCAATCCCGTGAGCGTGTGGGCCGCGCGTTCCACCCATTGCCGTGGAGCCGCCATTTCCCCGGGCACGATGCCAGCTTGCCGCCAAGTTTTTGCAAGCAGAGCATCGATGGGATGCTGGTCAGCGGAGAGGCCGGCGGCTCTCTGTGGCGCGCGGTAGGCCCAATGTTCTTCCGCATGCAGCGAGAAGAAAAACAGCATTAAGACCACACCCATGCGCACCATGGAATGTCGTGCGAAGGGCGGTGATTGTCTCATAGCACAGATTGCAGAGAGGATCGACATGAAGCATCAGCGCGGGAACGCTATTCACTATACGGCAAAAGGCGCGTAAATTTTCATCACAGATGGCTTCAGCCAGACACACGACTCGTGTGTATCGCCATTCTGAGCGAGTGGTTTCGATGTTCGATCTGCGCACGAGACTCAGTGCAATTTTTGGCAGGTCCTAGGCTTTCTCCGCAGATAAATTGCGCTTTGGTGTGTGTTTCTCTTTTGTCCTGTTTACCGCGCGCTACATGATTGGCCCATTGTGTCACTCTGCGGATTACCGCATGCTGATCCCAGCGGATGTGAGCTATATTGGGTCGGCACCAATCGAGGGCCGGATCGCACTCCATGCTTACCAATGACACGTCTTCCGGCACTCGCAATTGCATGCGAAGAAGCAATTGTTGGGTTGCAACAAACAATTTCAATTCGTCCACGATTAGCGCGGTGGGAGGTGTGATATCGAAAAGCATTTCCATTTGTTTTTGGAATCCATCCACTCCATCTTCCCAATCCGGAAGGTGGTAGGTGCTTGGTTCGATACCGTTCGCGGCCAGTTCGTTGAGAAACGCGCGTTCGGGCGTTCCCGGAACCGGGCGCCTGCGATCCGGTCGACAAAGCATCACGATTCTTCTATGACCACATTGGATCAGCTGCTTTGTCGCTTGAATGATGGCCGGTGATTTGTTCGGTCCCACGCTGGCCAATCCAACACCACGACGCCGACCAAAGAGGGCGAATGAGGGCTTGGGAAGAACAGCAAACCATTCTGCCACAACTCTCGGCGCCGAACACACAATCCAAGCATCGGCCTGGGTTTGTTTCACCAGTTTGGCCACCCGCTGCACGTTCATGTCCATTTCCTCAAGGGAAGTTCCGGTAAAAAACGCATCATGGCCGGACTCCCGCAAGCTATGCGCCACTTCGGAAAAAATTCCACCGCTAAGGTTTGATTTCTCGTAGCACAAAATGGCACTCCTCGAGGGCCAGTTGAGCCTGTTGCCGGTATTTTCTATGATCCTTCTTGGTCTTCCTGCCCCTTGATCAGCGAGCAAGCCTTCTTTTTCCAATTGGCACAGGGCGTTTTCGACACTGGAAATTCCCACATCGAGCTGTCGTGCGAGTTCGTTTCTGCCTGGTATCGAGCCGTGCCAATTACCGCATTGGATTTCATGTCGCAAGTGCGCGGCAATTTGATCGGAAACGGATAGGATGTTCAATTTGCTCATGGGACTTATGTTGCATGAAATTCATGCAGGATGGAAAGAATATTTTTTTTCGACGATTCGAAAGGATCTCCGCAATTTTTAAGAGCAATCGATGATTCTGTGTGGAGTCTGCGCAGATATCGCATCTACCAAATAAATCCGATATTTATGAAACTGAAAAGAAACGTTCGATATTCGCTCAATTTGTTTCATGCGCTCGCCGCACTTTTGTCGGCATCATCAGCACATGCTGTCAGTTATTACTGGGATACCAATGCCGCCGCCGGTTTCGGTTCTGTCACGGGTGCATGGAACGGCACGAACATTTTTTGGAACACGGATAGCACAGGTGCGGTGAGCGGTACTTTTATCGCAAGTCCCACGAGCTCTGATGATTTGATCGTCAATGGTGGTACGACAGGGACCATCACTCTTAGTGGAGTTCAGTCTGCCAGTAGTCTTACTTATGCTGTAAACGTTGCAAAGACTCTATCGGGAGGCACTTCTCTCACCATAGGAGGCACGGGGACTCGATCCGGCATTTTCGTCAATACGGGAGATAATGCCAACAATTCCGTCACCTCTCCACTGATTCTCAATGCCGGCACATCCATGGTGAATTTTTCCACTGCCGGTACGGGCAGTCTTACCGTCGGCGCCATCAGCGGATCCGCAGTCAGCAGCACACAGACGGTCAGTGCCATCACGCAAAGCAGTGGAGGTATCACATTCAATAATATCATCAGTGACGGCACGGCAGGAGGCAAGGTAGGGGTCACAGTGACCAGCAACTCAGGCATCTCCGGGGGTGGCTTCACATTGTCAGGAGCGAATACTTACACGGGGCCTACCAATCTTGTCTCGGGTACCACCAGCATTAGCAATGTAGCCACATTCAACAATACCAGCTCCATTCAGCTGGGTTTGGCCTCCCGGCTGACAGTGAGCGCCACCAATGCCAGCCTTGCCAAGCTGGCAATCAGTGGCGGAGGTAGCGGTGTGGTAGCGGGCAGTTTTCTGAGACTCTCCGCAGCTCAGACGACAGCCGGTGCGGGCAATGGCCCAGGCACGATTTTCGGCACATTGGAAATCAACTTCAACAATGCGAATCCGAATTATACCATCGAACTTGGTTCCGGCGGCGCCATTACCAATACGATCACTTCCACCTTCACCTCACCGATCACACTCTCCGGAAACGCTTCTATCGATTCGAGTAGCGCTGTAGCTACGTATACCACTGGTGGCATCACGACATCAACGGCAGGCTCCAAAACGCTAAGTCTTTCCGGCACAAATACAGGCAATAACACCATTTCCAGCGCGATTGCTAACGGCAGCGGTAGCATGGCATTGACCAAAGGGGGTTCCGGAACATGGATACTTTCTGGCGCCAACACCTACACGGGAAACACTCGTGTTGATGGAGGAATTCTTCAGTTTAATAACCAAATTTCACTCTATGACTACGGCAATGTCGTACCATGGAGCAAGAGCAACATCATCGTTGGAGATGGAGCCACATTGTCTTTGGCCATTGGTGGTGCGGGTCAATTCACCAAGGCAGACGTTTTATCGTTACTCACACTGTCGGATGATGTGAGCAATGGTTTTTCCTCTGGTTCCTCATTGGGTCTCGATACTTCGGCTGGATTGTTTGTCTTTGACAGTGTCATTGCGAACACCAATGGAGGAAGCAATGTTCTTGGGCTCAATAAATTGGGAACCAATACGCTGGTTCTCGATCAGGACAATACCTACACGGGACGCACGCTGATCACCAGCGGCACTTTGCAGTTGGGTGACGGTGGTATCACCGGCAAGCTTTCTCCGAGCAGCATCATTGTCAATAATGGCAATTTCACCATCAATCGTAGTAACGCAGTGGTTCAAGGTATAGACTTCAGCGGCGTGCCTATCTCGGGAAGTGGTTCATTTACCCAGGCGGGAAGTGGCACTACTACGCTCAATGCAGCAAACACGTTTAGCGGTACTACCATTGTGAATGATGGTATTCTGCGTCTTACCAATGCGCTGGCTCTTCAAAACAGCCCGCTCTCCACCAGTGGTCTGGGCCTTGTGGAGTTTGTCGGTTTCACCACTCCCACTCTCGGTGGTCTCACTGGCGCAGTTCCACTCAGCTCCGTTATTCAGGATTATGCAAGTGCGGCAGCCAGCTTCACATTGAATGTGGTATCTGGTTCCGTCACGTATGCAGGCTTGATCGAGGATGCTTCTAGCCCCTTGTCGGTGACCAAAACGGGTGCCGGCACTCAGGTTTTGACGGCTAACAATCTTTATACAGGAACTACAACCATCAATCGCGGTACATTGACCATTGGCAACGGCACGGCGGGCAGTCTCAATGGCAGTGTCGGAACGAACCTGACATTCACTGGGACAGGAACATTCAATGTCGCGGAAGCTGTATCCAGCAACCAAGGTATGGGAGTTCTGACCCTCAGCGCAGGTGATGCCACGATTAGTTCCACGGGTATTGCCTCGCAAAATTCGACGCTTACATTTGCCTCGCTTCTCGCAAGAGCATCTGGCTCCACCGCCAACTTCACCCTTGTCACCAATACGATAGCCGCACAGAACCAAATAGTGTTGTCCAATACAGCCAACGCCCCCTTGAACAATAGCGGCTCAAGCAATCAGGGGATCTTTTTCGGTACCACGGAGTATGCTCGCTATGACACGACGAACAATCGCTTCCGCGCCGTCATTTACGGTACGGACAGCAATGCGGCAGCGATCGTGGCCACTGGCACGTCACTGGGCATCGATGATGCCACCCGAGATGTGAAAGTCAGCGGCAACATCACAGCGCAGACCAGTGCTTCGATGAATACGTTGAATCTTGCAGCAACGACGATGACCCTTCCCAACTCCGCTCAAGTGCTCAGCGTGAATGGCATCATCGCCAACAATGCCACTCTTACCACGACCGGCTATGTCAAAACAACGCCCTCATTCGCGGGCAAGATCCAGCCTGCCACAGCAGGTGGGGAATTGGTGTGCAATGCGGCAGGCAATCTGACGTTGAATGCCAGCATCCAGGATCATACTTCAGCGAGTTCGTTTACCAAGTCCGGAGCTGGAATTCTTACATTGGGCAGTTCCGCCAGTACATACAGTGGAGGAACGACTGTCAATGCAGGTACGGTTACGTTTGCCGACAATCAAGGGGCTGCCACCGACACATTTTTCGGAAGCGGTCCTGTGGTATTCAATCCCGGCACGACATTGAGCTTGAACCGCACGTATGTCAGCAATTCTCTGACTTTGAACAATGCCCTGGTCACTGCCGGGAACTCTTTTGGGTCCACGCTTGCGGGTAATATCACATTGTTGGGCGCTTCTACTTTCACTGTAACAGGCAATCTTCTCGTCAGTGGTAACATATCCGGAACCGGCGGCATAATCAAGGCTGGCACATCATTTGTGCTCGTTAGCGGTAATAACAGCTATACTGGACCAACGGCGATCAGTGGTGGAGCTTTTGTTTTCGGCAAACTGGCATCTCTCTATAACGGCGATAGCAACCAGTGGACCAAAGAGAATATCACAGTCAACAATACCGGAGCCTTGATGCTGAGAGTTGGCGGCACCGGTGAATTCAGCATCACGGATGCCACGAAGATATTTTCCAATCTATCCACCAATGTCAATGCTAACGGATTGCAAGCCGGTTCGTTCTTCGGGTTGGACGCATCAACATCCGGCGGCAGTTTTACGATTTCCACCAATCTCACCGATTCCACAGGTATTGGAGGCGGTTCGGTGGGGTTGAGATTTTTTGGCAACAATACCATGGGTTCCAGTGTGCTGGAACTCACCGGAAATAATACCTACAGCGGACAAACGATCGTGGATCGTCAGGCCATCTTGAAGGTGTCATCGATCAACAGTGTCTACACGAACCCTGCGCTGGGCACGGTGCGCATGCCCAGCAGCAGCCTTGGCGCGCCGACAAGCATCGCTGCCGGCACCATTCAGCTTGGAACTTCTGCGAGTTTCCAGGGCGCCGGCCTGATCTATACGGGAACGGGAGAAACCACCGACCGGGTGATCAGTTTGGGTGGGAGCCAGGGCGACAACTACCGCTTCGAGCAGTCCGGCACAGGTCATTTGAAGTTCCTGAGCAACATGGTTATGACGGATACGCGTGGAGTGAAAAACATCACGCTGCAGGGGTCAACGGCCGGCACCGCAGAAATGGCCGGTGTGATTCCCAATGCCGCGACATCCACGACAAGCACCACAGTGACCAAATCAGGAACGGGCACATGGATTCTATCGGCAGCGAATCTCTACTCAGGCCTCACCACGGTATCAGGCGGCACACTGCTTTTGAGCCATGTCAACGCTTTGAACGGGGGTAACGGAGCGACAGGTGGTCTGGGTGCGATTACCTTCAGCGGAGGTGTGATCGGACTGGGAGCAAACGACTTCCAACGTCCGCTGGCGGCGGCGAATACCATCGGGGCTGCGACGTTTTCCGGCGCCGGTGGCTGGTCGGCTCATGGAGCCGACCGCGCCGTCAATCTCGGGGGAGCCTCGGCCGCGATCACTTGGGCCACGGCTAATACGGGACTCAATGCTCAGACTCTCATTCTCGGTAGCAATACCGCAACCCATACGGTTGATTTTCAGAATCCTCTCAACTTGGGAACCGCCACACGAACCGTGAGGGTGGATGATGGTGCTGCCGATGTCGATGGCATACTCAGTGGCATTCTATTTTCAGGATCTAACGGTAGTCT
>JACCDI010403689.1_pt1 | contig 15040 bp, 8 predicted proteins | sample 7442791 | NCBI WGS metagenome assembly JACCDI01 (sample SAMN15323434, study PRJNA562643) | freshwater metagenome | isolation source: river surface water | place: USA:Blue River Watershed | collected 2017-08-15 | reverse complement strand
TCTTTAACACATTCGTGTTCTGACCATTCACTAAATTTATCCCCGCATCAAACACCACGCTACCCACCTGTGTGCCAGATGCCCTTGCCGTCTTAATCTCAACCGAATAATTCACTAAGTAATTCTGAACTGTTGCGTTATTTATCACCGCATTATCCGCGGTAGGGGTAAATGTGTAGGTATTACTTGCATAGGACCAAGAACCGTTCGCATTCGCAGCAGTAGAAATGACCACATTACTATGCTGCGCCGTAGCCGCAAAAACCAAAAACCATAGCAAGACCGTTAGTCTGAAAACAGGCTTTCGGAAGAGCGCAAGAAGCAATTGGAACGAACGCATGCGCTTAATAATAATAGTCTATTTGAACCCGATCATTGACAATCAAACTCGCTCCACCATTATTGGCCGGGTTATACGTAGCCGTTGTCCCACTACTCGAAATAGCTGTTTTCGAAATACGCACCCCATTGATGTAGATACGCATGGTGGAATTTATATTGGGAATTTGTGTTAGGGTAAAAGCTGTTTGGCCAGCAGAAACAATGACATACTCATCTGACACAAAGCGAACCAAACTGTAATCCGTATTCAATATAGCTGCGCTATATGCGGCTGTGCCATTGCCTTTTACAAGACCCGTCATACTCGTAGTTCCTGTTCCACCACGTCCAACGGCCACCGTTGCTCCATTCCAGGTGCCTGAGCTAATATTTCCCACCGCATTGGCCGTCCCATTTAGTGTTAAATTCCCATTAACAATTAAAGTAGACCCTAACGATGTGGGACCATTAGTCCCCAATGAACTCGCAAAAAATCCATTAGTTCCATTCAAATCATAGGTTGCCGTCGTTCCCGTAAAGGACTTATCACCGGCAATAATTTGATTCGTTGTCAAATCCACAAAGTTTTTGGTGGTTGAACCAGTACCCCCATTGGCTACGGAAATCGTACCCGATAAGGCAGAAGCAGGAACAGAGGCCCACGTAGCCGTACCGCTTCCATTAGAGGTTAACACAAATCCCGACGTTCCATTGGTATTTGGATATAGAATACCTCCAGCTGATAAAGTTCCCGCAATCACCGTATTTCCAGTCGCTGAAGCTACAGTCATTTTTGATGCACCTATTGCCAAATCTCCTGAAAATGTTTTCGCTCCAGCCACCGTTTGGGCCGTCGATAGATCCATAAAATTCTGCGTAGTTGACCCTGTCCCGCCTTTGGCAATAGTTAATATACCTGAGAATTTAGCATCCGTAACAGCTCCATTGGCTAATTTGCTGGTACTAATGGCCAGATCTGAAATCACCGGTGCAGCTGCCGTTGTACCCGTTCCTCCCAAATCTCCCGCTAATCGGACCGATCCATTTGTCGTTGTCGTCGCATCCGAGGACACTGGCAAAACGACCGAACTACTTGTTCCCGAAATCGTTAACGTCGAACCTGATAAGGATAAAGTTTGCGTCTCGGTCAATACGCTTGTCGCCGGAATCCAAGATGTTCCATCAAATTTCAATACCTGACCCGTCGTAGGTGCAGTCGAACTCAAGGTCCTTCCTTGTAATTTTGCCACCAAAGGCGAAGCCGCCGTACCTCCCAAATCACCCGCCAAACGCACCATTCCATTGGTTGACGATGTTGCGTCAACTGCCGTAGGTAACACCACAGAGCTTCCCGTACCTGATATCGTCAAGGTTGAACCTGATAAACCTAAGGTTTGAGTTTCTGTTAAGACTGAATTATTGGGCACATAATTCGTCCCATCATATTTTAATACTTGACCTACGGTAGGGGTTACAGCTGAAACTGGAATTCCTTGAATCCGCACCACAGAGGGAGCAGTCGCTACGCCTCCCAAATCTCCCGCTAATTGAACTTTTCCTGTCGCCGTTGAAGTTGCGTCGCCCACGGCCGGTAAAGTAACTGAACTATTTGTCCCCGAAAGTGTCACTGTAGTTCCTGTCAAAGATAAGGTTTGGGCCTCTGCCAAAACCACCGCATCCGGCACCCACGCCGTTCCATTATATTTCAATACTTGTCCGGTGGTCGGCGTGGATGAACTTAATGTAGCTCCTTGCAAACGAGCGATCGTCGGTGAGGAAGCAGTCCCTCCTAGGTCGCCGGCCAACTGCACTTTACCTTTTGTCGTGGCATCCGCATCCACCACATTGGCATTCACCATGGCTGCTTGAACAAAGCCAGTAGTGGCCAACAAACTTGAATTATTTCCTGCAGATTGTGTTACCCCTGTGGTCGTAGCAGGCAAAACGGGCGTACCCGTAAAAACAGGAGAATTCAAATTTGCTTTCGCATCCAAAGCCGCCTGAAACGCCACCCCAGTTGTCGCAATATCCACATAATCCTTTACGGCTTTCACCGAGGGGTATTTTAGATGACTAGCCGCATCCGCCATGACATCCGTCGACTTATTCACTAAACTTTCTTTTAATGCCAGCCCAGGAACGGTTGGATTCGTCGCCGTCCCCGATAAATCACCTGCCAATTGCAATTTACCCGTTGCCAGGGTAGTCGCATCCGGCGTACCAGTGGTAATGACATTGGACATGGCATTGTCGACATAGGATTTTACGGCCAACTGCGATGGATATAAGGAATTACTTGGACGCGAATTGCCTAAGTCCAGTGCTGTCGACTTATTCGACAGCATCTCAAAACTATTCGCCATCTGACTTGTCTGATTTTGTAAATTGACGAGTTGGCTCGATAAAATAGATGACGCATTCGATGTATTTTTAATCCGCTCATCATGCTCACTCAAGGTGGAACGTATCGAATTAAGCGATACATTCACAGCAACCAGTTGCGTTTGGGTACTATCAAGTCGAAAGCTCAAATCACTGACCGACTGATCGATCACGATAAATCGAATTTTGTTGGCTAGTTGGTTCGCCTCAATTTTAGCCGAACTCTCCTGAATCGCAATGGTATTTACTAATACACTTTGCTTAAGCGGTTCTAAATCTTTGGGTACTAAATACCCTACATCATTTGAAAATTGACTTAGTTTCGTGGGAGAATCGCGTACATTTTTATAATCTACCGAGGCCGCATAGAGCGCATAAGGCGTAAAAGTTAAGAGTTGATTACTGACTTCCGTAAATGTAGATGACCCATTGAAATTCACACTTACATTCAGTTTTTTGAGGTTCTCATCCCAAATGATGGAATCAAATTGCTTATACTTTGATTCACCAGAAGCTGCATTTGAGCCTATATTCCAAGCAGGTATACCTTTTCCAATGACTAAATTAACCAAGCCAAAGGCATCTGTTTTTGCCGCGTGAATTTCCTCATAATCGATTCCTTCCTTGGAAACTAGCGTGAATCGCAGCCAAACATTTCCATTCGCCAATGGCTGACCAGAAATCACTTGACCCGGTATCTCAATCGGATTCGGGTCCAATATGACCGCTTGGTAATTCAAGCCATTTTGTTGGCCATACGCCACCCAAGATGTAAACACCAAGAGTAAAATAAGTAGATTTTTAAACATACGGTCTAGCTTATTGGTGCAACCTAATTCCCATCGCAAGCGTCATTGGCGCCATATCCAATGTGCCCGTTGGCGTTACTTTTGCATCATGAGTTTGATAAGATGCAACGTGTGCAAACGCGCTCACTTGTGCATTCACGCGTTTATTCACTTCAACTTGTACACCACTAAATAGGCGAAGCCCTTTAAATTGTGGTTCCGACAAAAGGTCAAAATATCGTGCATCAACGAGCTGTTGGCCCGCCACCAAATACTGCCCCATCACCCTTCCGGTTACCTGAATAGACCAGCCTTTGATCAACGGAATTCTAGGCCCAAAACCAGCTGATACCCCCACATAATCTGTTTGGTACGAAAAGGCAATCTGTTGGACATCTCCAATTGCATTAAATTGATTGTAATTCAGCCCCAAATCATAGTGAAATAGATTTAGAAACTTGGATATTTTAGGACGCTGACTAAAGTAAATGGCTGATTTTGAAAATTTGGAAATCAAACGAACGGTGTCTATCAAGACATGTTCATGGGCAATCTCCAGATGTAAACCAGATTGCCGTTTTAATAGGTCAACAGGCTTACCTGCTGAATTCGTAAATTGATATTGTGTGATATTGGAACCGATGGCCCACTTCCAAGCTTGAGCTTGAATGGAATAAAAAGGGACGAACAGCAGGAGAACCACCACACGACGAACGCAGCAAATGGTCCATCCCCTGAGGAATAGATTAATCATGTATCTTAGAACTAGGTAATCGAAAAGTAAATCTAGTTAATTTTCGTACAGCGAATTAAGTCATTTTTATCCTGAATAGAAAATTTAAATGACCAATCAGTCAGGGGATTATCAAACGGAAATGAAATAATTCGTACTATTTTAAATCTACATTATAATGTAGTCCTTTATTGGCCCGCTGTGCACGCGCGTGTTTGATGATTAAATACGCCACATTAATCATATTCCGCAATTCACACAGAGGAACGGTGATGCGTGATTGTTTGTATAATTCCTCATGTTCGAGGTAGATTAATTCCAAACGGTCATAGGCCCGTTTCAAACGACGGTCCGTTCGAACGATACCTACGTAATTAGACATAATGGATTCTAATTCACGTGCCATTTCGGTTACTAACACTAATTCTTCAGGGTGCCGCGTTCCTTCATCATTCCAGTCTGGAATACCTGCGGGAATTTTTTGTGTACCGAATTGACTAACTGATTTCTCAAACGCATTGTGCGCATAAACGATGGCTTCCAATAGTGAATTCGAAGCAAGACGGTTCGCACCATGCAAACCGGTATAGGAACATTCCCCAGCTGCGAATAAATTCTCAATGTTGGTTTGACCATAATGATCGACAATAATTCCTCCACATAAATAATGCTGGGCCGGCACCACAGGGATCATTTCCGTAGCCATATCAATCCCAAGTTCTTGTAGACAATGGGTGTAAATCATAGGGAAATGCTGGAGTATTTCTTCTTTCGGAATATGTCGCGTATCTAAATACACATGATCCGTTCCATTGATCTTCATTTCAGAATCAATCGCACGAGCGACTACATCGCGAGGCGCTAAAGATAGACGCTCATCGTAGCGTTCCATGAACGTCGAACCATCCTGATTCTTCAAGATTCCACCATGGCCACGTACCGCTTCCGAAATCAAAAAGGATGGCTTGTGGCCTGGATTGTATAAAGCTGTGGGATGAAACTGAATAAATTCCATGCCTTGAACAAAACCTTTCGCACGATAAGCCATGGCAATACCATCTCCGGTAGCAATGGTGGGATTCGTTGTGGATTGATACACTTGACCAATTCCTCCCGTGGCTAGTAGTGTCGTTTTCCCTAAAAAGGTTTCTACTTTCTTCGTTTTTTTATTCAATACGTAAACACCGTAACATTGTTTATTGGGCGTATCCTTGGTTACTTTCTCCCCTAAATGATGTTGGGTAATTAAGTCGACAGCAAAATAATGGGTAAAGAAATCAACAGAGGTAAAGGACTTAATCTTGGCTAAAAGTGCGCGCTCAATTTCGTTCCCTGTGGAGTCCTTATAATGTAGAATGCGTTTATCCGAGTGTCCGCCTTCTTTCACCAAATCAAAAGTTCCATCCGATTTCCGGTCAAAAGCCGTCCCATAGGCGATTAATTCTTTGAGACGTTCGGGCGCTTCACGAACAACCATTTCGACAACTTCAGGATCTGAAACAAAATCCCCCGCGACTAACGTATCATGAATGTGCTTATCAAATGAATCTTCGGAATCCCAAACGGCAGCGATTCCGCCTTGGGCATATTTGGTATTTGTTTCTTCTGCAACGGTTTTGGTAATGAGCGCAATCTTCATGGGAATCTGTAAATTCTCAAAATGCTGGGCGACTTTTACCGTGAAGGATAAACCCGCAATTCCAGAACCAATTACTATAAAATCATACGTAGGCATAAGCGCTCATTAATTCTACAAAGTAACCAAAAACTGCCGTAGAAATGAAATGTAGATTATTTATTGTACTTTTGCCGACAAATAAACGGTAAACCCTTAACAATCAATTTATAATTCAATGGAATCAAATAACAATTCGTCGAAAATCGCAATTATCGTCTTGGCCGTTTTAACGGCAATCCTAGGTGTATTATATTTTCGTTCAAATCAATTATCGAACGAGCAAGCAACAACAATCGAAGAAAAAGCAACTGAATTAGCGAATACGCGCACACAATTGGATTCAATCTCGACTCAATTGGATAGCAAAATCGCTGAAATTAAAGCTTTGGGTGGTCAAGTAGCTGACCTAGAAGCCTTGAAAGTTCAATTAGAGCAAGACAAAGCTTCCTTGAAAAGCTCAAATCATGCGGCAATCGCATCGTATGAATCAAAAATCAAAGAATACAATTTGGTGTTAACGCAAAAAGACGGCGAAATCGTTGAATTGAAAAAGCAAAATGGAATTCTAACGGAAAACAACCAAGTATTAACAACGCAAAATTCGACATTGAATACGGAGAATTCTGGGTTGAAAAACCAAAACAAATCGTTGGCAGACACACTTTCAGACGTTGCTGCAAAGAACAAAGAATTAGCTCGTAAGGTAAGTATCGCTGCGGCATTGAAAGCTCAGAACATTCGTGTTCTTGCCGTTAATGCGAAAGGTAAAGAGACCGAGCGTTCACGTTTGAACGGAAAGAAAATTGACAAGTTAAAAGTTGTATTCTCTTTAGCTACAAACCCAATCACCAAATTGGAAAACAAAACAATTTTTGTTCGCATATTAGACGGTGATGGAGCAACACTTTCAGATGAATCTATTGGTTCTGGCAAAATCAACTTGAATGGAAAAGATACGCCATACACGACAAAGCAAGTGATTACGTATACAAACGACAATCAAGAAGTAAGTGTTATCTACCCACGCGGAGGAGTAACTTACAAACCAGGTAAATATGAAGTTGAATTGATTTCAGAAGGATTTGTGGTGGGTAAAGGAGCGTTTGAGGTCAAATAATTTAGACGCTAGACGTCAGACCCTAGACGTTAAACGCTAGTAAAAGATAAAAAGCCTCGAGAGCAATCTTGAGGCTTTTTTATTTTAATCTAAATTCAATTGTAACTTGTTAAGTCAGTTCGACTGACGACTAATTCCCTTCGGACTCACTTCTAACGTCTAACGTCCAACGTCTAGCGTCTATTTCTCCCACCACCACTTCGAAAAGCTCTTAGAAAAGAGCAAGCTAGCCCCTACTGTTTGGTTGATTTGATAGGAGTTTAATGAACCCGCCAGCGAGGTTTGCACATTTCGATTATACGTTTTTAAGCGTAAAGATCCATCCCGTTTAACGAACCACTCCAAGGCCCAATCACCCAATAAAATCGATGGGCTTGTTTGATTTCGTGCATCCGTAAATCCTCCACTTCGGGTGATCCGTAGCCGATCATTCATATTATAGGAAGCGCGCAACTGCAGGTTGGATAGAATATCCTGGGTCAATAACCCCCCACCTAAAAACACGTCTACATTCAAATCTTTATTGATTTTATTAGCCAAACCACTTAATTGATTTGACAACATTTCTGTTACATTACCCATCAAATTTCCAATCGCAACGCCAGTTCCCCCGTAAGGAGAGACCAGCTGGCCAAACAACAAGACGTTACTTACCTGACGGGTCAACTCCTGCTCATCGGTTTTGATACGATTTGTAAATGCGGTCACAGCCCCATTCAAATGTACGTCTTGAGGGTAATCTCGAACACCAATATCAAATGAAACAGCTGGAGATAATAATCGATCTTTCAAATTAATCGTAACATCTACGGGATACCGACGCTTAAACTCAGGCAAATTACTCTTGTTTGTCGTATCAAGTAAAATAGGAAACAAAGAAGCATACTGAGTATAAACCGCTTTGATGTTGACTTTGCCCTCCATCGGGTCACCCGTCCAAGAAATCTTAGAGCCTCGCTGAATCGCAAACTTCTTATTGATCAAATTTTGCAGGGTAAATGTGTAATCCCCTTGGTCAATGGAATAATCTCCATTCATTCTAAAATCACCCTTTTTATCTAGGGTCATACTCAAAGCACCATTCCCATACACCCGCATGATATCACCCTTCTTCTGATCAAACTGAACCTCGCCATAAGCCTCCGGCGTTAAATTCAAATTTAAATCCATAGTAATCCCATCATCCTTCAATTCCTCAGTCGTTCGTTTTTGATTATTGGCCAGCTCTGTGTTAATAGACTCACTCAACAACTCATAACTATCCTCTTCCTTGACCTCCATTTCTCGATCCAACGGAATAAATAAACGCGTACCACGTTCACTTTTTAAATTGGCATAAATTAATAAGTCATCTAAAGTACCGGAAATACGCATCGGTCCAGAGGCAAATCCAGTTCCATAGTAATAAGACTTCGAATCCCGTACCGTATTCAGCAACTTAAATCGATTCAAATCTGCTGACAAATTCAGTTCAAATGGCTTGTCTTTCGGGAAGTTTAACGTAGCGTTTAAGCGCGCTGTATTACCTTCAGGATCCTTTAACAACCAATTAACTCCTTTGATTTGACGCGATTGAAATTGTACCGTATCTGAAAAAAGGAGCTGCGTCTTTAAATAATCAAAGGTTGTCCTTCCTCCCTGAACCGTAATTTTACCCGCAAAAACAGGATCAGTAATCCCTCCCCCCACATGTAAATTACCGGAAGCCTCACCCAACAAACCCGAGAATATGCCCGTGGTAAATGGTTCCAAAATTTGCAAATTGGTCTTGTTCAATTCGACCTGAACATTAAGTTTATCTTCTTCACCAAAGGGTTTGTAGGTACCACTCACCGACAATACCGATTCCCCCAATCGGTTTAAATGGTAGTTCAGATCCATAAGTTGCTGGTCCGCTTGATACGTCCCAACGCCCTGAAAATTACCCATGTAAAATTTATTCAATCGTAAGGAATCGACCGACAACCACGAATCTAAACGGGTATTTTGATACCAATTCTGTAAACTAACTTCCGCATTCATCACACCCTGAGCTTTGGTCGCAAACAAAGGATTCAATGTCCCCAACTGAAACTTCCGGACGCGTAATTTTATGGCCTGCGTTGAATCAGTAGAAATACTTCCTTGTAACGCAATAGACTGTTTTTGATTCGATATTAATACATGTTCCGCCTTCAACGATTGCCCCTGAATGTACACACGGTTCTCCGGATCAATCGACCAATCTTGCCCCAAAATGCGGACATAAGAATCCTTAAATCGCAAGGACAGTCCATCTTTTTCGAACTTCCATATCCCGCCAAAATGGGCCAAATTTTCCTCCCCTTGCTGTTTGAAATCCAACCCAAAATTGATGCGATCCTGATCCCACAAGGCGTCTAATTTCAAATTCTCCGTAGGCGTTAAAAAGTTTAACTGCTGCTTTCGGGATTGAAAAATTAAACTAGATGACACCTCTGGTCCACCAAGAAATTTAGAGCTCTGAAATGAAAACACGGACTGATAAAATTTATATCCTCCTAAAACCAAGGTATCCGGATAGGCCTCTAAACTAAGCGAAAAACTACGCCCTTTGGTTATGTTTCCAGAAAATACGGTATTCCGACCCACGTCAACGGACGGGAAAAATCGCTCCATTAACGGACCGATGTGATGGCAGATCACCGTAAAATCCGCGGAATATTTCTGATCAACAGCATGAACTTTAGTGGCATAATAGCGATTCCGCTCCATCTCATTTTTCGCAAAATACAATTTGTATTCATCCCACAATTGGGCTAATTCCATTTGCATTTTTGTTGGCACAAAATCACCCGCCATCTCGACCGAAACAAAGGGCGAGCGCAATTGATATTTCTTTTTAGCCCCTTGCGTATCAGCCAAAAATGTCACCAAATCCATCGCTAAATCAGGCTTTTTCGGCACTTGCCATAAGACATCCTGAAACACAGCACGCCCTTCAATATCGTCGATATCTTGCAAGGTCATATCCAAATCAAAGCGCGACTTAACACGCATCGGCTCAGCAACTAGGTGTAAATTTGATAAGTCGGCACGGTCCACAACGCCTTCCAATTGATACCTCGGCTTCGCTTGACGCAAGTTAATTTCGCCTGTCATCGAAGCGACTAAATGTGAATCTTTCACCGCCACTGTCCCCTTAAATAATTGCTTCTGCAAATTACCTTTCAAGGCTACGCGTTTGTAACCATATCGATTGAAAAATATCTCCGAAATTTGGCCATCAAAATCGACATTTGCCGACTGGTTTGAAAAGCCAGTTCCTTTCAATTTCGCTTCTAAATCAATCGTTCCTACATAATCCTCTAGACTTAATAATCGACCTAATTTAAACTTGCGCAATTTGACAAAACCATCATATCCAGAGAGCGCCATCGAATCTTTCAAATGCATCCGCACATCACCTTCCATATACCCTAATCCGGTATTTAACTGCCCAGATGTTTGAAAATCTACATGGGTACCCTTGAATTTCCCACCAAACGAAACCGCCCCCAAAATGCGCATTTTATCAGCAGCAGATCTCGAAATAAATACCGCTAAATCCTCCGGTAGAAATACCGATTGCTTCATATTGAAGTCCATCTGCGTACGATCAATATTGGGTAAGCCCACAAAATCAAAGTCACCCCGCAAGATACTTTTTTGACCAAAACCAAGGGCGAACTGACGCAAATGGAGGTTGTCTACGGTGCCGGCCAACAAGCCATTCAGCTGGTACATCCCTTTGTAAGGGGCCATGGATGCAATAAACTTGCTAACATCGTCACTCGACAACCGCGAGTTGACCAAGCGAGCTTGCATATTGGCACGCGTAATCCACTGCGTTAAATCATCGATTTTCTTGTAGTTGACCACAAAGCGATCACTAATCCATGAATCATTGATGCGCAAGCCCAACTGGTCAAACCGCATTTGCTTGTCGGAAATCATGAACTGGGTATCCAAGCGCTTAATCCGCAAATTAGTCTGTGGGGCAATCGCGTTAAATCCAATCGTTTGTAAACCAATCGTATCGCCTTTAGAATAAAACTGATGAACGAAGGAGTTTATGTGCGCGATTTCAAAATGTGAAAGGTCGAAATGCTGCGGCGTGGCTGTGTTTTCAACTTGCTCATCATCCAAAATAAAGGTCCCATCTACTACCTCTGCTTCTTTGATCACAAAGACGCTGGAACCTGTTTGGGGTCCCTTGCTATTTCGATTTACCCAGGCAATAATTTGATCAATAAAATGATTTAGATTAACCGTTCCTTGCTTCTTTTCTAGAATTAAATGTACCCTAGGTTGATATAAACGAGCATAATCCATGGTTGGCCTACCTGTCTGCAAAAACAAATCAGCGATGCTAAAATTAATATCCAGCTTCTCAATGTAGATCATTTCTTTGCCCCAAGGGTCTTTCACTCGCAGGCCTTTTAAGCTGAGTTCATCAAAAAACTTAATCTGAATACCTTGTAAAGTGAGCGGATACCCGATGGCTCTCTCGATTTTAGGACTAAAATACTGAGCTAACAGTGTTTGATTGGCCGGGGCACGGAGCAGAAGAATGCATGTGAAAACGAGCAAAAAGAATCCCAACAATCCATAGAGGACCGATTTAGCGAGGATCTTTAGGTATTTTACCATGTTTACTATTTTTGCCCTATTTTTGCAGTCCAATGGTCCTACTCGCAATTGAATCTTCGTGTGACGAAACCTCTGCTGCCGTAATGGTCAACGGAGAATTGAAGTCAAATATTATTTCCACCCAATTAATTCATACCGAATGGGGCGGAGTTGTTCCCGAATTAGCGAGTAGAGAGCATCAAAAAGCGATCATTCCTGTCGTTCAAGAGGCGCTGCAAAAAGCAAATATAAACAAAAATGACCTGAATGCCATTGCATTTACACGTGGGCCAGGTTTGTTGGGCGCACTACTCGTAGGTACTTCTTTTGCAAAAGCATTAGCGCTCAGTTTAAACATTCCCCTCATTGAGGTAAACCACATGCAAGCGCATGTTTTGGCACATTTCATTGAGGATCCAAAACCTACTTTCCCTTTTCTTTGCCTCACGGTCAGTGGTGGACACACCCAATTAGTCTGGGTGACTTCCCCGCTGCAAATGGAGGTGATTGGCGAAACGCAAGACGATGCCGTGGGTGAAGCCTTCGATAAAACCGCCAAGTTAATCGGTCTACCGTATCCGGGTGGACCGCTCATCGACAAGCTAGCCAAAGAAGGTAATCCAGATAAATTTCCATTCTCGCTGGGTGAAATGCCTGGTTTGAATTTTTCATTTTCCGGAATCAAGACTGCCATTCTCTATTTCCTGCAAAAAGAGACACAAAAAAATCCGAATTTCATTGAAGAAAACAAGGCCGATATTTGTGCATCCGTGCAAAAAACACTCATCGACATGCTATTGCGAAAAGTCAAAAAAGCGATGAAAGAGAAGCAATGCAATCAAATAGCCATTGCGGGAGGCGTGTCGGCTAACTCTGGATTACGTAGCCGCTTACAAGAATTGGGTGCCGAGTTGGGTTGGGAAGTATTCATTCCCGCCTTTCAATATTGTACAGATAACGCCGGCATGATTGCGATGGCGGGACATTTCAAATATGAAGCAGGAGAATTTACGGATCAAGACGTCGCGCCTTTAGCACGGTACAGTCTGTAAACGCCTGGGCAAACCTGTCAGGATTGCCAAGGCTTGAGGCGCTTTCGAGCCGATTTTTCAAGTGGAGATAATAACCTAATCTGAGCGAAGAGTGTCTGCTACACCAACGATTTTAACGCATTCCAAAACGCCATTTTCAATGGCTTCTCATCATCCGTCAACGTGGAAATAAAGCGCGGGAAATAATATATTTTACTATCTCCTATAGCCACAACTTCTTGCGCCTGTAAGCCAGAAATGCTATGCTTCCCTAAAAATATATAGCGCGTAGCACGCGTTTTTTCAACAAATTCAGCAAGTGGAACCTGAATTTCCGTAGGATCTAACACTGACCAATTCGTTGCGGGAAGCACCATAGGCGGTGCGGAGAAAATTAAGGCTAAACGAGATTTTTCGAGATCAGAAATTTCGCCAACAATCAGCCAAGGAGTAGATACATCTGGTATGTAAGCTGCATCTGACGCCTCCACTGGAGCCTCCGCAACCTGACCCATAGGGCGGTCGGCAGGAACCCAATAGATGACATCATCTACATACAAGGCCGCCAAATCTACTCCCTGATCCATGTTTATGCTAATGAACCGCGCAACACACACGCCTCACGATCTGGGCCTGTCGAAATAAAGTTGATCGGTAAATCTAAATGTTGCTCTAAAAATTTAATATAAGTCGAAAGCTCAGCAGGTAATTCCTCAAAACGACGCATGCCTTCCAATGAACAATTCCAACCCTTCAAGGTAGCATACACTGGCTTCACTTTGATATCCGTAATCTCAAATGGAATTTGATCCGTCACCGTCCCATCTGGCATTTCATAACCCGTACAGACCAAAATTTCTTCAAAAATATTCAAGACATCCGCCTTCATCATAATTAATTGAGTTACCCCATTAATCATCATCGCATATTTTAAAGCTGGCAAATCGATCCAACCGCAACGACGCGGCCGACCAGTCGTTGAGCCAAATTCACGACCTTCCTGACGCATACGCTCACCCACCTCATCTTCCAATTCCGTCGGGAATGGACCCGATCCCACACGCGTGGCATAAGCTTTAAAAATTCCAAAGACCTCACCGATGTTCTTTGGTGCGACCCCAAGACCGGTGCAAGCACCCGCCGTGATGGTATTGGAAGAAGTTACAAATGGATAAGATCCAAAGTCAACGTCCAACAAAGATCCTTGCGCACCTTCTGCCAAAATTGTCTTACCAGCTTGAATCGCATGATTTACTGTATATTCAGAATCCACTAAATGGAATTCCTTCATAAAAGCAACGGCTTCAAAAAACTCTTTCTCAGCAGCAGCTAAATCATACTCAAATTTATATACATCCAAAATCGCCTTATGACGATCTACCAAGGCGTTGTATTTTACTGAAAAATCAGCCGAAATCATATCACCAACACGTAAGCCTTGACGCGAAATTTTATCTGTGTACGTTGGCCCAATACCCTTCAAGGTCGAACCAATCTTCGCATCACCTTTCGCTTTTTCATACGCTGCGTCCAGCAAACGGTGCGTCGGTAAAATAATCGAAGCCTTCTTCGAAATCTCTAAATTCTTACGTAAATCTAAATTGAAATGCGCCAGGCCTTCAATCTCCTTTTTGAAAATAATTGGATCTAATACGACCCCATTACCAATGATATTCTGAACCTCCTGGCGAAAAATTCCCGATGGAATTTGATGTAAAACATGCTTAAATCCGTCAAATTCAAGGGTGTGACCTGCATTAGGTCCTCCTTGAAAACGTGCAACTACCTGGTAACGAGGTGCTAGCACATCCACAATCTTTCCTTTACCTTCATCACCCCACTGTAGGCCTAATAATACATCAACTGCCATAAAATTGTAATCTATATGATAAAATTATTCTTGAGAACGCGCCTGGTACTGATCCCGTGACTCACATTGTTTCTTCGTACATGAACCATAAAAAATCAATGAATGGTGCATCACGTTGAAATGTAACATCTCTCCCACCAAACTTTGAATGGTCTGAACACGTGGATCGCAAAATTCAGTCACTTTGTGACAATCTGTGCAAATTAAATGATCATGCTGACGGCGACCATACGACTTTTCAAATTGAGCTTGATTACGTCCAAACTGATGTTTGGCGACTAAATCACATTCAACCAACACATCTAAGGTATTGTAAACCGTCGCACGCGAAACCTGATATTTCTTATTTTTCATGGAGATATACAACTCCTCCACATCAAAATGATCATCCCGCAAGTAAATCTCCTCCAAAATAGCAAAGCGCTCCGGAGTCTTCCGCAAACCCTTGTTCTCCAAGTAAGCTGTGAAAATCTTTTTAACCGAATCGAACT
>JACCDI010189494.1_pt1 | contig 15059 bp, 14 predicted proteins | sample 7442791 | NCBI WGS metagenome assembly JACCDI01 (sample SAMN15323434, study PRJNA562643) | freshwater metagenome | isolation source: river surface water | place: USA:Blue River Watershed | collected 2017-08-15 | reverse complement strand
GTTAAAAGTCGGGTTATAGTTCGCTCAACACCACAATCATCTTTAGTATAAAAGGTATACGAGCCAATGGGTAACGAATTCATACAAAAGAAACCATTGCTGGCAATATTAAAAGAAACATCGTAAGGCAATGGAAAAGGAAAGCTGGTTGGTGCTGCAGTAATTACAACATCTGTTAGTGCGTCATTAGGTGAAATTAACACCATTGAACTAAAATCAGGACCACAACCTCTAGCTTGCAAAAAAACCAATGGTCCTTGAGAGACAATTACTGGAACTATTGCTGTAACTTCTCTAGTATTTCCGCAAACATCTGTAACAAAAAGAACGTATTCACCAGCAGGTAAATTTTGGATTAAACATCCAGAAGTGTTAATAGTGGAGGAAACATCATGAGGCAAAGGAAAAGTATAATTGGCTGGCGCTGATGTAATAACAACCGATTCAAAATCACTATCGCTAGTTAATTTTATGCTCCCAAAACTTCCAGAGCAACCAGCAAGATTATTGGTCTCTACATCTATTTCTAAGGTGTATTCTGGTATAATAACTGGAATAGAATAGGTATTTCCACAAAAACCAATACCTTGAAACAAATAGGTTCCGGGTACTAAAAGCAACGAATAATTACCATTTACAATACCTCCAGTTGCATCAAAAGGAAGTGTAAAACCAGCGGCATCTGGCGCAATCACTACTACTACGGTAAGTATGTTTTCTATAATAATTTGATAATTCCCTGTACACGGAATCTCAATCAACTGATAGTCGGTTTCAGGCTCGCCCAATTCAAAAGTATTTTCAACGGTATTTCCACAAGAATCTGTCAGTTGAACTGTATAAATACCAACTGGTAGATTCTGTGTTTCAGAAGAATAAGTAATTGGATAAGTAGAAAAAAAGCCTGATGTATTGGAATTGAAATCGGCCGGATTAAATCCAGCTGGAGCACTTAAAAAATTAACTTGATAAGGCGGCAACATATTACACAACTGCTGAATGGATAAGAAGTTACTACAATCAGCACCTATTCCGCCAAAAAAAACAAAACTAGATGGAGAAGCGATTTCATTTCCTAGTATTTCGGTCTCAAAATCACACGGCCCAGTGATGACTACATCGAAACTATAATTGGGAACATTGTAAAACGGAATAGAAAAATTGAGCAACTCTAAAGTAGGACTACCCGTTGTAAGGGTTTGATTGATAATTATAGGTGTTCCTCCATTGGGTGGATAAACTGTAATTTGAATCTGTAATGGATAACTAATTGTATAGCCATCTTGAGGAGTTATACTTACAAAAATGCCTCGAGTTGAGCAATCCGATAAAGCACATGTTTGTGTTTCGTTTTGACCGATCTCAACAATCAAATCTGGCTCCTCAACCTGTTGAACAGTGTGGGTTTGTACTACACCATCTCCACAAACATCATTTACTCGAATGTCATAGGTTCCGGAAACTAAATTTGTAAACAAAGCTGATGTTTGAGCAGGAACAATTATTGGACCCGCAATTATTTCAAACGAAACTGGTGTTCCATCAGTAACTGTAACTGTTATACTTCCTGGCGTAAAACACGATGCAGGCTGACTTGATAAAGTAAAGACAAGAGGCACTCTTAAATCCAAAATTTCTACATCAACTTGTTGCGAGTTACTCAAATTCCCAAGCGATTGAGTAGCTACAACACGATACAATCCCGAACTCAACCCTGTTAAATTTAACTCTGAAAGTACTGCTACTGGATTGGTCAAATTAGGATGTAAGTACACAGAAAAAATCATTGTTGCACCTGAAGTTGTATTGGTAGTTGAGAAACTTAAACTTCCATTTCCAGTACACGTTTCGTCCGTTTTGATAACCGTCAACGAAAAGTCTGTCAATTGAGCAAAGACTAATTCGCTAAAAAAAGAAAACAACAGTACGAGTAAAAATTTTTTCATAAGGGTTTATGTAAGATTTTATAAATGTACAAAAAAAGTTAAAACATTAACAATTAGATTATTTTACACCACTAACTAAAACCCACCCTGTTTTTGTACTGCCGTCACTAAGAGTGATTAAATAGTAATAAGTGGATTCAGGCAATAGTCCACCATTATTGTTCTGGCCGAACCAATCTTTTAAATAATTCTCTTTTTCATAAACTTTTCTTCCGTAACGATTGTATATTTCTAACAATTTGACATCAAAACCTGACAAATCAAATGCATCATTAAAACCATCATTATTAGGTGTAATCACATTGGGAATTTCACAATACGTTCCCAAAACGGTAATTAAATTAGTATCGAAACAGCCTGTTGAATTAATCATTGTTAGTGAATATTCACCCGATTCTTCACTCGTAATATCAATGGGATTTCCTGTAGCCGTAAATCCGTTTGGACCAGTCCAATTAAAAGTAGCTTCATCATCAAACACATCAAATAATGGTACTGCTGTCAATGTAAATCGAGAATTAATACACGCTTTCTCAATTCTAAACTCAGGTAATGCATTCACTTCAACTTCAACTGAAGAAGTTCCTGACTCACAACCATTCACTATTGCTTTTACGGTATAAATTCCGTTAACTGCCGATGAAATCGAACTGATTTGTGGGTTTTGTTGAGTGGATGAAAAATTATTTGGTCCCGACCAACTGTAACTTGCATTCGAAATTGTTGAAGCAAATAAATTCAACACTTGTCCATCACACAAAACAGGATCAACTGAGGCAATTGGTGTATTGGGAATAGCTTTAATTTCGATAGCTATAAGTGATTCATCAAATAAATCACAGTTACCATTGACTTTGTATTCGAATTGATAAATTCCCGGTATAACCGTTGAAGAATCCCAATTTGAATTGGTGAGCATTCCACTTGTAGTAACTTCTTGCCACGTTCCATTTGTGGTAAAATTTCCCTGAAGCAAAGTGAATAAATCAAAAACTCCTTGATTACCGCAATACGAAAGTGATACATCGTTTCCAGCTTGTGGATTGAAGCCTTCCGAGCTAATGGTAAAACTCAAAACTGAATTCAAACACGAATTGGGATTTCCGTTGTACACTATACTCACATAATACGTTCCAGCATCAATTGAAGCATTAAATGGATTAAAAACTAACGAATTGGTTGTACTTAATACAGTAGTTGTATTGTTACCTTTCCACCATTGGTATTCTAAAAAATCAAAGTTCGGCACAGTCAATGACACCGGTTGACCTTGACAAATGGTAGAAGGTGTAATTTCAAGCGGATTGGGAATATTAACTTCAAAAGAACTGTTCAAAATATTCCCACACACATCTTCAACTTGAAAATTATAGACTGCTGCTTCAAGTCCGGTAAACAAACTTGACGTTCCGTTTTGAACTACAAATGGCTGACCATTCTTTAATGTTATACGATACAATAAAGGTCCGAGACCAACTGCATTTACTACTACTTCAAAAGTAGTATTGCACGAAATACTGTACACATCAATTATATCGGGTTGACCATCGTATTCAAACTCGTGCACTATTTGCAAGCAATTTTGGGGCAGACTCACACCTGTTTCAAATTGTTGGTGCTTTTTTATCACCCTAAATTGACCTGTAAATGTTAGGTTAAATGTAGTTGCATTTTCGGGTAACAAATACGAATTCAGTGGTGTTGGATTGTCGCCATTGATATACAAAGCTCCTGTTCCGGGATGTCCCCAAGAATTAGAAAGAGGATAAAATTTTTGCAGCCAAAAGGTACTAACGCTCGTAGAATTGTCTGAATATTGAACTTGTACATCAAACGAGCCACAATTGGGGATTTCTTGAACCACTATATTTTCCTCATAATCTGGAATAGTAATGGTTATTGTACTCGCCACATCACAAGCATTTGTAACAGTAAAAACATAGGCGCCAGAAGGCAAATTATTGAGCGTAAATTGATCTTGATCTCCTTGAATAATAAGCGAACTAAAATTCTGTGGTATAGTCTCTAAATATTCTGTGGGCGCATCTATAAGTTCTACTGAATTTAATTGACTAGCTCCAAGTATTTTCAAACTTCCTCTATCATTAATACAACTTTTTAAGATTTCAAAAGTTGGAGGAAGATTCACCGGATTTATTGTAGCAGTTATTACAGAAGGATTCAAACAAACATCAATAACATTAAAAACATAGGTTCCGGCTGGTAAACTTTGCAAAACTGCTACATTGGATGAATTGATTGTATCAGAAAAATCATAAGGTAAAGTCTGCTGATAAGCTGATGGCGCTGAAACCAAAACAATTTGTGTAACATTGTAAAAAGCTAATGAACCCCGATTACAAGTTAATCCATATACAAAAGAATAGGCAGGAAAACTCTGTGATACAATTTCAACGGTATAGGTTTCTTGACCACCACACAATCCAGTTGCATTAAAAACATAAGTTCCAACTGGCAAAGGTTGACTTAAATACTGTCCTGAAACAATTTGAGAGGTTAAATTTTCAGGCAATCCGTTGGGATATCCTGATGGTGCAGAAATTAATTCTAAAGCACTAATATTAGTAAACCTAATTATTTTTGTTGTACAACTAACATTGAGAAGTGAATACAATACTGAATTGGTAATGTTGCCTACAGTTCCATTTAATGTGTACGATATTCCGCATCCATCAACAATAGTAAAAGAATAAGTATACGGTTGTTGCTGGTATAATGGAATTGTAGTTGCAAATTCATTTCCAAAATTCAAAACAGAATTGGTAACCAAAGTTCCTCCAGTTGGTATGTTAACAGTCGTTTGAATTTGCAATGGATATTTTATGACTCCAGTTGGCGAAACCAATTCAAACCCAAAACCTACAGTTACTGAAGTACAACCAGCTAATGATGGTGCAATCAATTCAAAATCGAGAGCTGGATTGGCAATTTGAACTGTATGCGTCTGAACAACTCCTTCACCACAAGCATCAAAAGCTCGAACTTGATAGGTTCCGGCTGGTAGATTTGAAAAAACATTTGAAGCTTGCAATGGTCTTGTTACTGGACCAATAAATAGTTCAAACTGTACCGCATTTCCAGTTAATTCTGTGATTGTAATAACTCCATCTGAACCGCAAACTTCTTTTTGGCTGTTCACTTGATACGTCAAATCGACTATATCGTCCTCAATAATGACGTCTTGAAATTGACTTCCGCTTTGATTGCCCAAACTTTGAGTTGCTACAACCCTGTATGTTCCAGCTCCTAAACCCGACAACGAGTTAGCACTTAACACTGAAATCGGAGTAGTGATATTGGGTAAAAGATAGATCGAATAAACAATAGTTGATCCTGCAACTGTATTGGTTACATTAAAATTCAACTCACCATTATTGGGGCAGGTTTCGTTTATTGCAGTAACATTCAGAGTGAAATTCGACAATTGTGAATACCCAAAATGGAAAAACAATAACAAAACCAAAATCAATTTTAGTCTTATTTTCATAGCAGCAATTTTTACTACTTCAAATACAAAAATTTGAAATAGTAATGTGAAGATAATTATTTTTTTGGAAACTAAAGATTATTTGCCAAAGAAGTAATGCGTTTGATGTCTTGCTCTTTACTTTTGGGATAAATTAATAAAACTCCTTCTTTATCTACAATAATATAATCATGCAAACCATCAATTACTATAATTTTATCAGCATCCGAACGAACAATGTTGTTGGAAGCATTTTCAAGAATAACTTTCGCATTAATAACACCGTTATTGTTTTCGTCTTTTTCAATTTTATCGTGCAACTGACCCCAAGTTCCTAAGTCATTCCAATCGAAAGTGGCTGGTAAAACATAGACATTTTTTGCTTTTTCCATCACAGCATAATCGATAGAAATATTTTCGGCTTTATAGTAATTCTCAGTGATGAATTGTTTTTCAGAATCAGTATTAAAAGTTTCATGACCTTGCATGAACAAAGCGTTCATTTGAGGTTGAAATTGTTCAAACGCTTCAGTAATTGACTTGGCACTCCAAATGAAAATTCCGCCATTCCATAAAAAATTACCCGCTTCTAAAAACGATTTGGCAGTTTCATAATTGGGCTTTTCCCGAAATTGAGTTACTTTTTTAATGGCATTCGAATCGGCCTTATTGTATTCAATATAACCAAAACCCGTATTGGGAAATGTAGGTTGAATTCCTAACGTCATCAGTGCATTTTCAGTAGCACAATAATCAAAACAGGTTTTTAAATTTTTGGCAAATGCCACTTCGTCTTCAATCCAATGATCGCTGGGTGCAACTACCATAACGGCATCGGGATTTTGCTTTTGAATTTTCAATGAAGCATATAAAATACAAGGAGCCGTATTTCGCATAGCGGGTTCTAACAAAACTTGCTCTGGTTTCAGTAAAGGCAATTGTTCTAAAACTATCTCGTTGTAAAGTTCATTAGTCAATACTAAAATATTTTCGGACGGAACTAATTTTGATAAACGACTGAACGTTTTTTGGATCAACGTACTTCCTGCGCCTAACATATCGTGAAACTGTTTGGGAAATTCGGAAGTTGAAACAGGCCAAAATCGAGAACCTACTCCACCAGCCATTATAATTGCGTAATAATTCTTGTTCATTTTTTAGTTGCGGAGTTACTGAGTCCCGATAGCTATCGGGAGAGTTACTGAATTTTTTTTATTAGTGATGCAAATATATTTATAATTAACAGCATTTGAAGCAGAATAATCACTATTAATATATTTACCATTTTCGCATTATAATCAGTTCCATCAAAAATAGTGAATCCTTCATCAATACTATTTTTATAATCAAAATAGAAAAAAAGCAATTGAGTTAGCAACGTTCCGTAAACATGAATTTGAGAAAGATTTTTGAACATCATAACTTTTGATAGTTGAAAAATCAAATAAATCAACCCAAGAAACAAGTTAAAAACAGCAAAAAGCAGATATAAATCAGCTCTCCCAAAAACGAAATAGATATCGTGAATATTGACATCTAAATTATTTTCATTATTTGAAAAAAACTGAAAAATACTAAAGATGACTACTGTTAAAAAAAACAAATAGTATGATTTATTTTTCCACATAATTATCCTGGAATAATTTCTACCTCAGCATTCGCATTGAATAAATACACTTTCCCTGTCTTGATTTCCAAACATTCGTAGCGTTTTACCCGAAGGCCTTTTTTCTGAAAAATGCGTCCGTTTTTGATGCGAAATAAACTACCACTTGGCACTTCGTGTATGAAATGAATATCGGTTTTTCGTTCGTCAAATTGTTTTAAAGCAAAAGCCAATCGCGCATCAGTATCACTACTTGCCGTTGGATTTCTGAAATGATGAGCTACTAATGGCAAAACCGAATGCGGAAAAATCTCGGGACGAATGAACGGAATCATCAAGCGTTGAAACGTCATTTTCCATTCGTTGCCGTGCGGTTTTATATTTTTACCAAATCGTTCAAACGCCACTAAATGAGCAATTTCATGAACCAAAGTAATTAGAAATCGGTACTTGTTTAAATTGGCGTTAACTGTAATTTCGTGTTTCCCATTCAACGCTCTTCGATAATCACCATGACGCGTTTGGCGTTCGTTTACAATTTTCAGATGCACTGAATGTGTTTTGATGAGTTCAAAACAAGGATGAACGGCGTGTTCAGGAAGGTATTTTAATAAGGTTTCGCTCATTGTTACAAATTTATTTATTTTTGTTAGAAATGCTATACTTTTAGTGAATGATTGAACTGGTTAAAAAATATTATGATGAATTAGCGCCGACATACGACAGTAATCGGTTTGAAAATTCGTACGGTAAATTTATTGATGAGCAAGAGCGTACTTTTTTAAAGAACATTTTAAGCCAAAAAACAAAAGCTAAGATTCTCGATTTAGGTTGTGGAACTGGACGATTTTTAGAATTTGCCAATCATGGAGTTGATCTTAGTCCGAGAATGATTGAAATTGCCCAATCCAAATTTCCAACAACAGAAATTCGAGAAGGCAGTGTCTCGAATATTCCTTTTGAAGATGACTACTTTGACCTAATTTATTCGCTTCATGTAATTATGCATTTAGACCCAAAAATTACTGCTGATTTTTTAGCTGAATCCCATAAGAAAACCAATCAAAATGGTGTATTAATTTTTGATTTTCCTTCGAAAAAAAGAAGAACATTAGCGAACTACAAACCAAAAAACTGGCATGCTGCCAATCATTTTTCAGTAAATGAAATTTTGAAACTAACACAAAACCAATGGAAATTAAAATCGTATCGTGGTATCGTATTTTTTCCGATTCATCGTTTTCCTTGTTGGATTCGGCCAATTTTAATTTCGATCGATAATTTTCTTTGCTCATCATTTTTAAAAGAATACGCTTCGTACCTCATCGTTGAATTGGAAAAGAAATGAAATTAAAAGCACTTATCCCGAAGATTTTCAAGTTGAAATACCAACTTTTGAAGCGCTATTTTAATGACCGAGAAATTGTTTTTGCTATAAAAAGCACCGAAATTATTCCTTATCCTTATTCCATTTCAACATTTCAAGAGATAAAACAAGGTCCGTTTTTTGAAAATAAGATTCACAATTTAAAAACGGGTTCAAAAGCCCTTTCATCGGTAATTATTTTACCTTATCAGGTATTTTCTTTTTGGAAAATTGTCAGTTCACCCGATGCAAAAAATGGTTTTAAAAAAGGACGCAATATTGTAAAAGGAAAAGTGTCTGAAGAAATTGGCGGCGGACTTTGTCAGCTCTCGAGCATCGTTTACATTACTGCTTTAAAAGCCAACTTAGAAATTTTGGAACGCTACAATCATTCGGTTGACATTTACAAAGAAGAAGATCGTTTTACACCTTTGGGCGCTGATGCCACTGTAGTTTATGGCTACAAAGATTTACGATTTAGAAACAACTTTGATTTTCCGATTCGATTTAATTTTACTTTTACTGACACCTATCAACTTGTTTGTCATTTGGAAAGTTTAGAAAAAATAGAAGAGAAAAAATTGGATTTTATTCGCCTTTACAAAGAAAACAGCATCGAAGTTGCCACTCATTTGAATTCAACTTTTCATTGTACTTCTATTTATAAAACTATGGAGTTGAACTAGAAACCTGCAAGATTTTTCCGTTGTAAAACTGATTTCCTGTTAGGGCAAAATTGAAAATATAATCGGCCATTGCTTGAGCAGAAATAGGTGCTTGATAACCCGGAAAAGCTTCTTCTAACATTTCGGTTTGAACGGCACCTAAAGCCAATACATTGAATGCAATTCCTTGTTCTTTGTATTCTTCAGCCAATAATTCAGACAAAGTAATTAATGCGCCTTTACTGGAACTGTAAGCCGAAAGTCCAGCAAATTTCATACTTCCTTGAATGCCGCCCATCGAACTGATGGAAACTACATGACTTCCTTTGGACAAATACGGCAATGCAACTCGAGTTAAATTGGCCACACCAAAAACATTCACTTTGTAAACATTCTCAAAATCGGATTGCGATGTTTGCGAAAAAGGTTTGTTGAGTAAACTTCCTGCATTATGAATGATGATATCAACGTTCTTCCAAGTGGACGACAAAAATTGTTCTACCAAATTCAACTCTTCTTCTACAGACAAATCAACTGATAGACACGTTATATTGGAATTTTCAATCAGTGCTTGAGGCGTTTTTCTTGAAATGGCCAACACTTGATGACCTTCATGAGCAAATTGCAACGCTAATTCATAGCCAATTCCGCGTGAAGTTCCGGTAATGATGATGTTTTTCATAAATGTATATTGTCTTGTAAAGATAGAAAATATTAGTTTTTGTATTTCTTATAAAATGAAAATGCTTGAAACAAGCCCAATCCAACAAACACAAGCGGAATAATGATTTTCATTAAGTATTTTGCCAGAAAATCAGTTTGATTAGTAACGTAATCGAGCGATAAAATGAGCGCTAACATTCCGGCAAACGTTCCGATTAAAGTTCCGATGACGTAAAAATATTTTCGTGATTTTGAAATTTCGATGTGCTTTCCGTTGAGTAAATACAAATTCCAACCGGTCCAAAACGGAATTTGAATGAAATTGAGGCCACTCAAAATAAGACCAACAACATAAGGAGAATAATTGATGTACTTTTCCAAAACCGAAGTTTCGGTTGTTTCTTTTGCCGCACTCGAATAAAAAATATACGCCAACACAAACATAAAAACCACCGAAAACCCTTCAATGAATCGGATGAGTTTTTTGTTGTTCATTAATTGATGGGCAAAAATCAGTGTCAGATAAATCACCGCACCTTCAATGGAAATCACTCCTATTAAATAGAAAATAGTTTCATTTAAACCCAATTGCTTGAATACTTCGTAGCCTACAATATTCAAATATCCCAAAGGTATGGAACCAATGAAACTGACTAGAAAACCGACGAATGTATTTTTTAAGTTTTGCATGAAATATTGCATTCTCAAACTTGTCATTCCGAGGCACGAGGAATCTCATAATCTGAATTATTCGATGGGATTTCTCCTTTTCCGAAAAATCGGAACAAGCTGTCGAAATGACAAAAGTGGCACTATTATTTAAAAGTTAACAATTTTACTGCTTTGCTCCAAATGTAATCTATATTCTTTCATTCCGTCTTTGTGCGAAAGATAAGGAAAACCGCGCTTGTGATTGGCTACGCTAATTTGATACATATAGGTAATATGTCGCGCCAATTCGTTCCAAGCAAAAAAGATAGAATGCTTCGGATCGTAAATGTGTGTTGGTTCACTCGCGGCACCATTTACCTCAACGATTGAAAAATTTTTCCCTTGTTCTAATTCGACCCAATCGTTATACATCACATCCAATCGACCGAAATAAAACTCCGGAATTTGAAGACAAATTTCATTGAAAACATCCGTTAATCGTGGTGAAATCTTATCACTAGCATCGATGAATTTGGCTCCACGAGCGTGATTGCCATACGGAACCAAATTGCGCTTCTCGCCTACTTTCAACACTTCATTCAATTGATTTCCGTATTCGCGCAGCAAGGCATTCAATTGCAATTCATACCGCGGATTGGTTTTAATCAATTCCAAAATAGTCGCTGTTCCGTTTCCTTCTACAATCAAATATTCTTTGGCTACAATTCCGGTGATTTTGCCTTTGTCTTCGTGTGGAAAACGTACGTAGAAAACACCAACTTCATTTTCATACGGAATCAAATCTTGCACTAAATAATCAAAGTTGGCCTTAGTATGATAGGATTGTAATTCTTCTAACGAATTGATTTTCTTTACTGCCGAACCACGTAAACCAATATCGGGTTTGGCAATAAAAGGAAATTGAATTTGAGCTGTTTTAAGTACTTCAATTACCTTATCAAAATCGATTTTTTCTTGGATCAAATCGGTTTTTGGATAGTATTGTTGCGGAATGATGTCGTAAATTTCCTTTTTACTTTCGGCCATAAAACCACCGTTTTTGATAGTGGGATTGCACGCGTTAAAAAAGAAAATCGTTCGTGCTTTGATGGCATAAAATGCCCATAAAAAATAAATTGGAATATAGACAATCTGAAACGGCCAATATTCCCAATGCGTTAGTTTATGAAGAAATAGTCTCAAGTTCGAGGGTTCAAGTTTACTACTATTAGCAAATAACAAAAGTTGTTTCGCTGTTCTTTTGATTCTGTAAATCGTAGTGCGAAAGTACAACTTTATTTTCTTCAATTATGGTTTGGGTGATGCTGAGTGTTTTGAGCACGTCATTTCGATTAATGACTAAACCATTTTCTGCATTATCTTCTTCGGTATAACGGTGAAAATGATGCATTTCGGTAGCAGTAATTGTAATTTTATTTTCTAAAAACTGATGAAACAATTGTGCTCTGTGTTCACGAATATCTTTAGGATATAAAGTAGATGACGACCAAATGTGCTTTTGATGTACATCCAATTTGATGGTTGATTTTTCAATTTCGTTCCAACGCAACTGATGTAATTCGTTTTTTTCAAAAAGAACCAAAGTAAACGGTTCAATGTTATCCAAATCAATTTCATTCCATGCTTGCAAAACCGAATCCGAGCTGATCAAATCGAGTACAATTAACCCACGACTTTTTCGATACGATGGTTTCAATTGATGTTTTTCTTCAGCACCATTAAGTAAAACTAAAACAGTTCCGATTTCATTTACGGCATACCAAGTTCCGCCTGCTTTTTGATCTTTTGGAAAAAAAACATTTTTATTGTTGATTCGATAATTTCGGGGTTCGATGGCACTTGGTCGAATTACTTTTTCGTCTCGATTAGAAGTAATTATCGTTTTACCATTAGAAGAAACAAAACTTACTGTGCACATTGTTTTCTGTATTCAATTGTAGAACGCGCCACACCAAAATTTTCGTCAATAACAATAGAATCGTTTTGTAAAACGGCTACTTTTATTAAGGCTTGATGGTGAATACAATGTTCTAAATTGTATAACAATTCGCGGTTGTAGTTACTTTCGATTAACAACTCTTCGCCGTCGACAATTTGTTGCAATTGTAAATTCTTATTGGGTCGATCCAGTTGATTTAAAACAGCAGTAATACTTTCCTTTGCAAATTCAGTATCGGTTTGAATGCGGTAATCGCGGTTTCGTTTATCGTAATTCACCACTCCGCTTTCGTATTGATTCTCCAAACATTGAAACATTTCAACAATGTGACGCGTATGTTCGCCAATAGTAGCATTACTCAAACCGTGACACGGACAAGCATAATCTTCATTGGAAAGTTGCGATAATAAATCGGTCAGTTCATTCAAGGTTTTCTGGATAGACGGAATTAACATAGGGCGCGATGATGGTTCTTAATGATGTACGATTTATTTTTTCAAACGGTTTCAACTGACAATCAAATTCTGAATTTCAATAATTCTGGAATTCGTTCTTTTTGATTGTAAATCAATACTAAGCAACAAAGAAACGTAATTATTGCCAAAATAAAAAGTGTGCCGCCGTCGTTTTTCACTTCAACTCCCAAAATTAACAAATGTGAAAGTAATGCGCCAGCCATAGTACCGGCTCCAATGATGGCTCCGAGCAAAGTAGTTCGTGGGATTAGAATTAAAATAGACGCAATCAATTCGACTACACCAGAGCCAATTCGACCAAATGGTTCTATTCCTAAAGTTGAAAAAATATAAACACTTTCTTCTGCACCTGTAAATTTGAAATACAAAGTTTGGAGTAAAATGATGACTGCTACCAACTTAATGATCCAGATGAATAATGGGTTTTTCATGGTTTTTTTCTGTTTATGGTTTATGGTTTCTGGTTTATGGTTTGTTGTTCATGTTTACTGCTTTCTGCATTCTCTTTGTTGTTTTTTTACTTGATGATTTTTGCCCAATTCGCATCGGCTTTTTTCTTCAAATTAACCTCATCTTTGTTCCAACTTTTGAGTGTGTTATTGAAATAGGCATTGTAAAATAAGTACAATTTTCCTTCGATGATTTTGAATGTTTCTGGGTCAACTTCTACTTTTTCGTTGTTGGCTCCCATTGCATACGCACACCAGCCGCCGTATTGAGGTTCATATGAAAACGGACTTTTTACAAAAGTATCTTTATTGGCTTGCGAAGAGAAATAGTAAATTACTCCTTCATAAGTAGAGGCCAATTCTTTCTTTCCTTTGACTGCTTTTTTTTGTTTAAAATACGCCACCGGATCGTATCCTTGAATGGCTACTTTCTTTTCTAAGTTGAATTCGGTTCCTCTTTTAGTTGCTGTTTGAGCGAAAGTGGTTATTGATAGTAGAGCTACTACAATTAAAATTAATTTTTTCATGATGAATTTGTTTTACTATTATGATGCAAATGTAAATCGGCTTAAAATTGCCTTTTGTCTGATAGTTTACATTTTATTAAAAAAAGTATGAAAATTTACGATTTTTTTATTTCTTCCCAGTTTTTATTGGCCTTTTCAATTCGGGCTGACTGTTCTTTCAGCCACATTTCTTTTACTTTTAGGTTGTAATTCAGGTACAATTTACCATCAACAATAGTAAAAGCTTCAGGTTGAATGGGTGCTTTGTAACCGTTTGACATTCCGTAAGCGCAATAACCACCAAATTGGGGTTCGTATTGAATAGGATTGTTTACAAATAAGGTTTTATTTTTTTCAGATGAAAACAAATAGACAACTCCATTGTGAGTCACCGAAAATTCTTTTGTGCCTTTTGTGGCTTTAAAACTTTCAAAATACGCCACAGGATCAAATCCTTGAAGCGCAACTCCATTTTCTTGATTGTACTCTGAAGATTTTTGAGCTTGAGTGGTAATTGACAGCAATGCAATTACGATAAAAACGATTTTTTTCATGATTTAGGTAAATTAAAATGCAATTCGATAGTGAATACTGGCAACAAAAGCACGAGTTAATCCATCGGGACGGATTTCTCTAACAACAAACGGAGTTGCCAAAGACAATTCTAAACTGCTTTTTTTGTCCAGTTGATAATTGGTAACTAAATTTCCATTAATAGTTAACCCGTCGGAGTTTTCAATGGTTGATCGTTGACCAAAAATGTTTTCATAAGTATCTTCACCCAAATGATAAATGAACAACACATTGGGTTTGAATGTCAGTTTTTGATTGTTGGTTTTGAAAGTATACGTAGTTCGAAACAACGCATCTGATTTTCGTTCGAATAAATTAGTGGAAGGAAAATCGGTAGTTGCAGAATATTCAACAAAATAGGAATTCTTATTATTGTTGAAAACCGGAATTTGTAAAGCCGAATTAAAATCCCATTTTTTATACTTTAAATTGGCTCCCAAAAACAAATCGAATGTTCCTAAACTCGCTTGATAATCCAAAGGCAATGAAAAATCATTGATTTTCAAATTGGACGCTGTGAAGGGAAATTTCCAACCTGTAAGTACGCTCCATTGGGTATTCTTTTTTTCTTTGAACGTGTAATTTCCAATCAAATAAGCATCCCCAAATGAAGCTCGAGTTCCGAAACTTCCATTCGCAGACGAAAAAGTCACTTTGGCACTGAGAGCGATTTTTTCGTTGAATTTTCTAGTGTAAGAAACTGATGGTGAT
>JACCDI010430374.1_pt1 | contig 15063 bp, 14 predicted proteins | sample 7442791 | NCBI WGS metagenome assembly JACCDI01 (sample SAMN15323434, study PRJNA562643) | freshwater metagenome | isolation source: river surface water | place: USA:Blue River Watershed | collected 2017-08-15 | reverse complement strand
GTGCGTTGGTGGTGATCTCGCCAGCCAACACGACCAAACCGGTGTTGGTCAGCGTTTCGGCAGCGACACGTGAACGTGGGTCTTGCTCGAAGATGGCGTCCAAAATCGCGTCAGAGATTTGGTCTGCCACTTTGTCTGGGTGGCCTTCTGACACAGATTCAGAAGTGAAGAGATAGTCGTGAGACATGAAAAAAGCTCCTTGTTTTCAGTGGATTATTCGGCGTTGCCGACCCTGAAAACTTGGAGCCCAGCGAACGCTTTAGCAGTGGTTTGGGTCTAGCCCTCACTCTCACACCGTGGTGTGTTGTCGCCCTGCAAGTAGTTCTGTAACTCGGCGACAATCAGAATTCTAATGGATTTATCAAAGTCATCAAAAAGTTCATGTCTGCCGTCACACGTCTGTTTTATTTCCTAGCGCGCATGCCATTGCCATGGATGCAGCGCTTGGGTGCTGTGCTGGGCTGGTTGGTGTGGTGGTTGTCGCCGAGTTATCGACGTAGTTTTCAGGCCAATGTGAAGGCTGCGGGTGTGGCGTGGCCCGATGCGCGTCCTGCAGTGGCCGCCATTGGTTCCATGGTGGCCGAGTTGCCTTGGGTTTGGATGCGTCCACACACCGCCAAGCTGGACGGTTTGGTGAAGTGGGATGGCGCTGAGCACTTTGAGGCAGCCATGCAAGCTGGCAAGGGCGTCATCATCATGTCGCCCCATCTGGGTGCGTGGGAAATTGGGGCGCAAGCCATTGCGGAAAAATTTGGCCCCGCCCATGGCCCCATGATTGCGTTGTTCCGACCCGCGCGTAAAGCATGGTTAGAGCCCCTGGTGGCCAATGCACGTACGCGCCCCTACTTAGATTCAGCACCGACCTCGTTGGCAGGCGTACGCACCCTGATTCGCGCTTTGCGCAACGGCGGATACACCGCCATCTTGCCCGACCAAGTGCCGCCACTAGGCCAAGGCGTGTGGGCGCCTTTTTTTGGCCGCGAGGTGTACACCATGACTTTGCTCGCCAAACTGGCGCAACAAACGGGTGCTCAAGTCATCATGACGTGGTGCGAGCGTTTGCCTATAGGTGAAGGTTTTTGCATGCACATGCGACCTTTTGATGCACCCGAAATGACAGATGCCAGTGTCACGCCTGAAGTGGCTGCGGCAGCGGTGAACCGTGGTGTGGAACGCATGGTGCTCGATGCGCCGGGTCAATACATGTGGGGCTACGCCCGTGGCAAACAGCCACGTAGCGAGGGATAAGAATGGGTAGTCAATTAGGTTTGTGGTTGTTGCAAGGCTTGGCCAAGTTGCCGCTGTCATGGCTGCGCGCTTTAGGGGCTTTGTTGGGCTACGTGCTTTTTTATGTCGTGCGTTCTCGTCGCCATATCGTGCTCACCAATTTGCGCTTGTGTTTTCCAGAATGGACGCAGGCCAAGCGTTTAGACGTTGCGCGTGATTCATTTGTGTACTTCGCCCAAGCTTGGTTGGACCGTGGCTGGCTGTGGCATGCGAGCGAAGATTGTTTGCGTCAACGCCTCACCATGTCAGGCAATCTCAATGCCTTGATTGAACGCAAACCCACGGTGCTATTTGTGCCGCATTTTGTGGGCTTGGATGCTTGCTCAGTGGCTGTGATCTTGAACTACCAAGTGCCCATGACAGCGATCGTGACGGCTCAGTCGAACAAGGTAATTGACAAGTGGGTTCGTCATGGCCGCTTGCGCTTTGGTCATGCCACATTGTTAGAGCAAGCCGATGGCATCAAGCCCATCATTGCATCCATGAGACGCGGCGAATATTTGCATTTATCCCCCGACATGAGTTTTGGCTTGGCGCAGTCTGTTTTCGTGCCGTTTTATGGACAACAAGCGGCCACTGTTCCATCGCTGTCACGCCTCGCACAATTGGGACGCGCTCGTGTAGTGCCCATGACCTCACGCCTCACCCAAACAGGGTACGAAATTGTTCTCCACCCAGAATGGGAAAACTACCCCACCGACGATGCTGTGGCTGACACCGCGTTGATGAATGTGCGCTTGGAAAAGCTGATCGACGAAATGCCAGCCCAATACTTCTGGGTGCACAAGCGCTTTAAGACACGCCCGCCGGGCGCGCCAAGTCTCTATTGAGGTTAAGGGTGCATCCACTGGTACAAGGTGGTGGCAACTTCATCCACGCCTTGCTTTTTCAGTGCTGAAAACAAACGCACTTCACCACCACCGGCTTGCAGTTTGGTAATTTGCAGTGCCTTGGCGCCTTCGGTCTTGTTGAGTTTGTCAGCCTTGGTGAGCAGCACCAAAAACTTCAAGCCTTCTTCTACGCGGGGGCGAATCACGTCCAACAAAATTTCGTCGAGCTCAGTCAAACCGTGACGTGGGTCACACATCAGTACCACCGCACGCAGGTTGGGGCGGGTGAGCAAGTAGTTGGCCATCACCTGTTGCCAGCGAATCTTGTCTTGCTTGGGTACAGCGGCGTAGCCGTAGCCGGGTAAGTCGGCCAGCACAGCGTCTGTCTTGCCTTGGCGGCCCATGGCAAACAAGTTGATGTGTTGGGTGCGGCCGGGTGTCTTAGAAGCAAATGCCAAGCGTTTTTGCTGCGTTAACACGTTGATGCACGTGGATTTGCCCGCGTTTGAGCGGCCCACGAAAGCAATTTCAGGCAAGTCGTAGGTGGGCAGGTGGTGCAACTGGGCCGCGGTGGTCAAAAAACGTGCGGTGTGCAGCCAACCCATGGCGTATTTGGCTTGGTCTTCGGGGTTGAGCACCTCGAAGGCCGCTTTGGCAGCGGCGCGGTCGGCGTCGCGTTGGGCCTCAAATTCAGCGTTCAAGACCGCAATTTCTGGCACCTCAGGCGCGTCATTTGGGGCGGGGGTGTCGTGTGGGTCTGGCTGGTTCATGCGGCATTGTAGAATCACCGCAATTTTCCGCCGTCTTTGAGACTCATTAACCAAAGAACACATATGAAGCTGATTGCCTCCTTGTTGATCGCCGCCGCTTTGGTGGCTCCCGCCCTTTCTCACGCCGCTGAGCCAGTAGCTCCTGCTGCCAAGGCCGATTTGGCCAAAGGTGAAGCCACTTACACCGCGATTTGCGCGTCTTGCCACGGTGCAGATGGCAACTCGGGTTCTCCTGCCTACCCCAAGCTGGCCCAACAACACCCAGACTACTTGGTCAAGCAATTGCAAGAGTTCAAATCTGGCAAGCGCGCCAACGCCATCATGAGCGGCATGGCTGCTGGTCTGTCCGATGCGGACATGAAAAACGTCTCAGCTTGGTTGGGCTCCAAAGAAGCCAAGCCTAATTTCGCCAAAGAAAAAGACTTGGTCGTCTTGGGCGAGCGTATTTACCGCGGTGGCGTGGCTGACCGCCAAATCGCTGCATGCGCTGGCTGCCACAATCCCACAGGTGCTGGTATTCCAGCCCAATACCCACGTTTGGCGGGTCAGCATGCTGACTACACCGTGTCTCAGTTGAATGCTTTCCGTGAGCATGGCAACAAAGGCGCAGGCCAAAATATCGGTCGTGGTAACAGCGTCCAAATGAGCAACGTGGCTGCAAAGCTCAACGACCGTGAAATCAAGGCAGTGGCTGACTACATTGCTGGTTTGCGTTAATTCGGCGCTTAGAACTTCTCAAGAAAAGCTGGCCTTGTGCCAGCTTTTTTGCTTTCTGGCTTGAGGTCTTTTGCCGCGGGCGTGAAGCGAAATTCACATTGCCTCACAATACGAACACTTTTTAATTCAACGAAACGTCCCATGCGCTTCTCTCAATTTTCGAAAGGTTCGGACTCTGGCTTTGTGCATTCTGTGAGCTCTGAAATCACGCCGCCCTCCGTGTATGCGCAGCGTCGCGACTGGCTCAAGCAAGTGGCAGCTGGTGCAGCCGGTCTGTCGATGACGACTTGGGCTGCCCGTGAAGCCTTGGCTCAATCACCCAACGACGCTGTGTTGCGCCCAGGTAAATTGGCTCCTTTGACGGGTGCTGTCAGCCGCGTGAGCGGTGCCAACACCTTAGAAAAAATCACCTCGTACGTCGACGCCAGCAGTTACAACAACTTTTACGAATTTGGCACGGAAAAATCAGACCCCGCTAAATATGCCCACACTTTGCAAACCAAACCGTGGTCGGTGGAGGTGGAGGGCCTTGTAAAAAAGCCAGGTCGTTTTGACTTGGAGTCTTTGCTCAAACTCAGTCCCATGGAAGAGCGCATTTACCGCCTGCGCTGTGTCGAAGGCTGGTCGATGGTGATTCCTTGGGTGGGCTACTCACTGGCTGAACTCATCAAACGCGTGGAGCCTTTGGGCAGCGCCAAGTACGTGGAGTTCATCACTCAAGCTGATCCCAAGACCATGCCTGGCGTGCGTTCACGCGTGCTCGATTGGCCGTACGTGGAAGGTCTTCGCATGGATGAAGCCACGCACCCGCTCACGCTGCTGAGCTTTGGCATGTACGGTGAAGTGTTGCCCAATCAAAACGGTGCGCCCGTTCGTTTGGTGGTGCCGTGGAAATACGGTTTCAAGAGCGCCAAGAGCTTGGTCAAGATTCGCTTTGTGGAGAAACAGCCCATCAATTCATGGGGCCGTTCAGCGCCACAGGAGTACGGGTTTTATTCCAACGTCAATCCCAATGTCAGCCATCCACGTTGGAGCCAAGCCACAGAGCGCCGCATTGGCGAAGACGGTTTGTTTGCCAAGAAGCGCAAGACCTTGATGTTCAACGGCTATGAAACCCAAGTGGGTCAGCTCTACGCCGGCATGGACCTGACCAAGCTGTATTGATGTGACTGCACTTGGACGCAAGGCTTTGCAACACCGCCACGCCAAACCTGTGCTGTGGCTGTTGTGTATCTTGCCTTTCGGGTGGTTGGTGTGGGGCGCTGCCAATGATTTATTGGGCGCCAATCCTGCTGAATATTTGATTCGCGCCACGGGCGACTGGACGCTGCGCTTGTTGTGCATCACGCTGGCCGTGACGCCGTTGCGTGTGCTGTTGGGTTTGCCTGAATTGGCAAAGCTGCGCCGTATGTTTGGCTTGTTCACCTACTTTTATGTGGTGTTGCATTTGCTGTGCTACAGCTGGCTCGATATGGGGTTTGAGTGGGCCGATATCGCTGTAGACATTGCCAAGCGGCCGTTTATCTTGGTGGGGTTCACTGCGTTTGTGTTGCTCACACCGTTGGCGTTGACATCATTCAACCGCGCCATTCGGTGGCTAGGGGCCAAGCGTTGGCAGTGGTTGCATCGATTGGTGTACGCGGTGGCGGTGCTGGCGGTGTTGCACTTCTTTTGGATGCGGGCGGGGAAGAGCAATTTTGCAGAGGTGTTTGTGTATGCCTCAGTTCTTTTTGTGTTGTTTGCTTGGCGTGTTGTTCGCTCTTCTTTGTGGCAGTGGTTGTTTCGCTTGGGTAGTTTCACTCGCTGATGTGGCTACGGGCGTACGGCCCCTTCCTCATGCTGGCGTACCAGAAATCGTCAGGGGCCGCACACCCGTAGCCACATCGGGTTTTTGGTTGTGAACTGATTTATGCCAGCTTGGTTTGCTGTTGATGGCAATGCCTCACCCATCATTTAGCTTGCACAGTTCATAAAGCAAACCAGTGCCGTCAAAGAGTTGAGCCTAGCGTGTAAATAATCCCGAAGCCACGGCGAGCAGTCAGCGCCTGACTTGGCGACATTCGTCGCGCAGCGATGGGAGCCATGTCAGGTGCTGGCTGATCGTCGTGGCGGAGCGAACGAACTCTCACGAATGCATGAACGTACGTGCAAAAAGCAGCAAAAAGAAAAAGCGAGCCCAAGAGCCCGCTTCCGAAGTGACGAGAGAAAAGACTCAGCGAACCAACGACTCGCAAGCCATCTGATCCGCCACCGTCTCACGACGACGAATCACATGCGCCTGTGTGCCGTCCACCAAAATCTCTGCCGCGCGTCCACGCGTGTTGTAGTTGCTAGACATCGCCATGCAATACGCGCCCGTCGACAACACGGCCAACAAATCGCCGGCCTGCACCGTGAGTTGGCGGTCGCGACCCAACCAGTCACCGCTCTCGCACACGGGGCCCACCACGTCATACGTCACTGCCTCGCCCGCACGCGCAGACACCGGCACGATTTGGTGAAACGCTTCGTACATGGCAGGGCGTGGCAAGTCGTTCATGGCCGCATCGACGATGCAAAAGTTCTTTTGTTCGCCGGGCTTGAGGTACTGCACCTCGGTCAAGCACACGCCGGCATTGCCCACGAGTGAGCGGCCTGGCTCAATCATCAGCTGGCGCTGGCCGTAGCCGCGTGCATCCAACTTGGCCAAGAGCTGTGCCCACAGTTCATCCGCAGCAGGTGGTGTGTCGCCGTTGTAGTTGATGCCCAAGCCGCCACCAAAGTCGATGTGGTGAATGGCAATGCCTGCCGCTTCAATCGCGTCGACCAAATCGAGCACGCGGTCCATCGCGTCAAGGTAAGGCGTGGACTCGGTGATTTGCGAACCAATGTGGCAGTCGATGCCGGTCACTTGCAAGCCGGGCAGGCTGGCCGCGCGTTGGTAAGTGGCCAAGGCGCGTTCGTGGGCCACGCCAAACTTGTTGCCTTTGAGGCCGGTGGAAATGTAGGGGTGAGTTTTGGCGTCCACGTTGGGGTTGACGCGAATGCTGATGGGCGCGCGTTTGCCCATGCTGTGCGCCACATCGCTCAACACTTCGAGTTCGGCTTCGCTTTCGACGTTGAAGCAGGCAATGCCAGCTTCCAAGGCTTTGCGCATTTCAGCGCGTGTTTTGCCCACGCCTGAGAAGATGACTTTGGAGGCATCGCCGCCTGCCGCAATCACACGGTCTAACTCGCCACCCGACACAATGTCAAAGCCGCAGCCGGCTTGTGCAAACACCTGCAACACAGCGAGTGATGAATTGGCTTTCATGGCGTAGCAGATACGCGCGTTGCGTCCTGCAAAGCCACGTTGGTAGGCTGCGAGGGCGCCGAGCATGGCAGCTTTGGAGTACACAAACAAAGGTGTGCCGTGGGCATGCGCGAGGTCGGCAAGCTTGACGCCTTCCAAATACAAATCGTTGTGTTGGGTGGCTACAAAGGGCGCACCGGCAAGCGTGGTGTGTGTCATCAGACGGCTCTAAAAAATTAACGACCAGCAGCAGAGGCTGCGCTGGCAGGTGATGAGGCAGCGGGTGCTGTGTTTTTGCGAGGTGCTGGTGCAGGAACGTTGGCAGCACTCGCTGCTGGATCGGGCGCCGGTGCGGCTGTGTCGCCAGGGAACTGGCGACGCACAATCTCAGGCAAGGTGGCGCGTTGCTTGAATTCGGGGTCGTTGGGCATATAGAGCGCACCCTTTTGCCCACAGGCTACCAGCAAGGCGCTGGCGCACAACACAGAGGCCACACATGCACGAAGGCTTGTGCCCGTGACTAGAATCTTTTGTTCAATACCCATGGCTCAAATTGTAATGACCGATCTCGAATTCTTAGACCGCGCTGAACTTCTGCTCAAAGCCATCGAATTGGCTTGCGACCGCATCAACGACGAGGGTGATGTGGACATCGACAACCAGCGCGTGGGCGGCATGATCACGCTGACATTTGAGAACAAAAGCCAAATCATCATCAACCTACAAAAGCCCCTGCATGAGGTGTGGTTGGCAGCACGCTCGGGTGGCTACCACTTCAAGTTTGATGGCCAGCAATGGGCGGATACCAAAGGACAGGGTGAGTTCTTTGAGCGTTTGACCAAAGATGCAACGGCTCAAACAGGGCAGACGCTTCGCTTTAGTGCTTAACTGAGGTGGGGCAAATGAAAAGGGCGCTTTCAGCGCCCTTTTCATTGTTAGTTTTTGAACAAATCGAGAATCTTTTTCTTTTCGTCGTTGACTGGAAGTTGTTCGCTGCTGCCAGCGGGTTTGGTATCCATGCCGAGGCTACTCACGCCGCCACCTTTGCTGAATTCGGCATAGGCCCAATCACCGCCTTCATGGCTCAGGCCGGCGGGCGGGGCAGGCTCGGCTACGGGAACGTTTTGTAAGGCGTGTTGCATGTAATTGATCCACACGGGCAGGCTCAAGCCGCCGCCTGTTTCACGGTCGCCTAGTTTGCGTGGGGTGTCGTAGCCAATCCAAGTCACGGCAGTAAGAGTGGGGTGGTAGCCCGCAAACCATGCGTCCATCGAGTCGTTGGTCGTACCCGTTTTGCCGTAAATGTCGTTGCGTTTCAAGGTGGCTTGGGCGCGTGCGGCTGTGCCTGAGCGCGTGACTTCTTGTAGCAAGCTGGTCATGACAAACGCATTGCGTTCATCGATGGCGCGTGCCGATTCATCCAAAGGTGGGGGTGTGAACTCTGACAGCACCTTGCCCATTTGGTCGGTCACTTTGGTGATGAGGTAGGGGTTCACACGGTAGCCGCCGTTGGCAAACACAGAGTAGCCAGCTGCCATTTGCATGGGGGTGACCGAGCCAGCACCTAGTGCCATGGTCAGGTAGGGCGGGTGCTTTTCTGCATCAAAGCCAAACTGGGCAATCCAGTCTTGTGCGTTTTGTGCGCCGACTGACTGCAAAACGCGAATCGAAATCATGTTTTTCGATTTGGCCAAACCTTTGCGCAAAGTCATGGGGCCTTCAAACGTGCCGTCGTAGTTTTTGGGTTCCCAGGGCTGGCCGCCCGTCACGCTGGCGTCAAAAAACAGAGGTGCATCGTTCACCACGGTCATCGGCGTGAAGCCTTTTTCCAGTGCGGCCGAGTAGATGAATGGCTTGAAGCTAGAGCCAGGCTGACGCCATGCTTGGGTCACATGGTTGAACTTGTTTTTGTTGAAGTCAAAGCCTCCCACCAGCGCGTGAATTGCCCCGTCGCGTGGATCGATGGAGACAAACGCGCCCTCCACCTCCGGCAGCTGGGTAATCTCCCAGCCTCCTTTGGCAGTCTTGGTGATGCGCACCAAAGCGCCTGGACGTAGCTTGATATTAGGCGGGGCTTTGTCAGACAAGCCTGACTGCACGGGTTGCAAGCCATCGCCTGTGATCTCTAAGACTTCGCTGTTTTGGCGCATCACCCGCACTTTTTTAGGTGTGGCTTCGAGCACGACGGCTGCCAGCAAGTCTCCCTTGTCGCCTTGCTCAATCAGAGCGTCGTCAATTGCATCTTCTAGCTCAGCGGGCTTGGTGGGTAAGTTGATGAAGCGCTCAGGGCCACGGTAATGTTGGCGGCGCTCGTAGTCCATGATGCCGCGGCGCAGTGCAAAGTAGGCCGCCTGTTGGTCGCTGGCGCGAATGGTGGTGTACACGTTCAACCCACGTGTGTAAATTTCAGCACCATACTGCGCAAACATCAGCTGACGTGCCATTTCGGCCACATAGTCGGCGTGGGTGTTGAAGCTGCTAGAGGCGGTACGAATCTTCAGCTCTTCTTGCTTAGCTGCAACAGCCTGTTCTGCTGTGATGAAACCGTTTTCTTCCATGCGCTCAATGATGTAGAGCTGACGTGCTCGTGCGCGCTTGGGGTTGACGATGGGGTTGTAAGCTGAGGGCGCTTTGGGTAGACCCGCCAACATGGCTGCTTCGGCGATGCTGATGTTTTTCAAGGGTTTGCCAAAGTAAGCCTCGGAGGCTGCTGCAAAACCATAGGCGCGATTACCCAAATAAATTTGGTTCAGATAGATTTCAAAAATCTGATCCTTGGTGAGCATGTGCTCGAGCTTGGTGGTGAGCAAAATTTCATAAATTTTGCGTGTGAAGGTTTTTTCTGATGACAGATAGACGTTGCGTGCCACCTGCATGGTGATGGTCGACGCACCTTGACTCTTGGCGCGACCTAAGTTGGCCAGGCCAGCACGTGCTAAGCCGATGTAGTCCACACCGTTGTGTTGGTAAAAACGCGCATCCTCAATGGCAAGTACCGCGTCCTTCATCACCTTGGGAATGTCTTTGAAGGGTGTGAGGTTGCGTTTTTCTTCACCAAACTCGCCAATTTGTGTGCCTTCCACTGAGTACACGCGCATCGATAACTTGGGGCGGTAATCCGCCAAGTCAGAAACGTCTGGTAACTGCGGGTAGGCCATGGCCAGCGCAACAGCGACGAGCAGTGCCAACACCACAGCAAAGGCAGCACCAATGCCAAAGGTCCAGAGTAAAACATGACTCAACAATGAGCGGGGCGCAGCTGGTGCTGCAGCGTGTTCTTTCGAACCTTCGGGGGTGTGGTTTGTCGCCATAAGTGGGAAGAATTATAAAAACACGCTTTCATCACAAAAGTCTCGAGTCAAACACCTCCGCAAGCACTTGTCAACGCGATGAAATTGGCCTTCCTCCCCGCCTCACAAAGGAAGTGTCATGCGTTGGATCTCATGGTTGCCTAAACCACGTGCGCGTCGTTTGAGCGTGCTGGGGTTAGATGTTGGGCCTGAGTTCTGCAGCGTGGTGGTGCTGAGTGGTTCGTCCAGCGCACCTGATAGTGTGTGCTGTGCCGAGCGTTTGGCTCTACCAGATGGTTTGGTGGTGGATGGTGAGGTGTTGCGCACAGAAGACCTAGGCTTGTGGTTGAAGTCTTTCCTCGAAGCGGGCGACTATCAACCCAGAGTCACTTATATGGGGTTGTGTGACGCGTGGGTCACTAACCATCTTGTGACGCTTGCGGCAGGCCTGTCTCAGGCAGATGTAGCGTTTCAGTTGCAAGCGGAAGTGCAGTCGCTGCTGCCAGCATACGCAACTGAGGTGTGCATTGATTTTGCGCCGGACTCCGAGCCTTCCCCTGCCGGTCAACAGCGCTACTTGATACAAGCTGCGCCTCGTCACATGGTGGAGGCGTTACAACGGGTGGCAGATGTGGCGGGGCTGACTGCTAAAGCAATCGAGCCTCGGGGTGACGCTACACAACGCGTGGCGCAAAGTCATGCATTGAGTCAATTGCCCGTAGCCAGTGTGGCCCTTGCTTTGCAGTACGACGAAGCCTTCGGCTTGGCCCTGCGTGCTTGGCATGACCATGGCGCTAATTTGTTACCACCCGCAGCACACGCACAGCATGTGCTGCGTCGTGCCTGGTTGTTGGGCGTGGCCGTGTGTGCCATGGGTGGTGCAGTGTTGGCTGCTGGTTTTGCGATGGTGATGGCCTCTGCCGCCGAAACCAAACACCGGCATATGGGTGATGTGGTGGCCTCAGCCCGCGCGTATGACGCCGCGCACAAAGCGCATGACCAAGCTAAATCCCTGCAAGAGCGTCAAACTGAACAAGCGCGTTGGCTTAAAACGCGAAAAGACTTGCAATCGCAAAGCTTGCAATGGAGCCGAGTGCTCAGCCAGTCTGCCCAAGGTGTCTGGGTGACCAGCGTGAAGCAGCAAGGCACGCGCTGGACGGTCCAGGGTGAAGCGCTGTCATCTGGCCACGCACAAAAATTGGTGCAAAAGCTCAAAGCCCTTGATATTTGGGCGCAAGCACCTGAGTTACCGCAACTGCAAGTCATGCCGGCGGTGTCCACCACGGGCTTGCCCGTGTGGCAATTTCGCATTGAAGCTGATTTGAAAGTAGGTGTCTGATGGCTTGGCATCAACCGTGGCTGTGGCCTAGGCAGTTTCAATATGCCTTGTTTTTAGGCGGTGCTTTATTGGGCGTCTTGTTGCTCACCCCTTGGTGGCTGCACAGCTGGAAGACATGGTCTGATGTTGCGCAAGCGCAAGACAAACTTTTCGCGCAGCAGCAAACCACCCTTGCCCTGCGTGAGCAAACTGCACAGTTGCTTCAAGCGTCTAGTCAAAACATCATGGCGTTTGCAGATGCCAACGTGTTAAGCCAACTTGCCCAACAGGAAGGGTTACAGCTGGCGCAAATCGGCATCGACAAGCCGCAGCAAATCGCGGGTCTGAGTGCTTTGCAGATCCAACAATTGCCAGTTCACCTCAATGTGCAAGGTTCTTGGGGTGGTTGGCTCAACTGGTTGTCGCATTGGCCTAGCGCTGCGCCGGGTGTGACAGTGGCGTCGTTGGAGCTCAAGGCAGATCCGCGTGGTGGCATTTCTGCACAAATGTTGGCGGTAGCGCCGCAGTCCACGCAGTCTGAGTCTGGGTTTGAGTTGTCCAGTGTGAAACTTGATGATGTGGCTATTCCTGCCGACCCCTTCAATGCCCAAGCATGGGTGAGCGCACAACGCCAGCATGCCGAGCAACACCCCAGTTATGCACGTTTGGTGGCCCCCGAGCTGTTGCGTTCGCGTGATTTACTTGAAACCTTTCCGCGCGAGCGTTTGCAGTATGTGGGTCAAATTGGCACGGGTTCAGAGCTAGAAGCGTTGGTCAGAGTGTTGCCAACAAGCCCAGATAAAAAAGACACCGTCATGTCCAGCGTGTACCGTGTGCGTGTGGGCAGTCACTTGGGGCAAGACTTTGGCAAAGTGTTGGCCGTTCAGGCTGATCAGTTGATCGTGCAAGAACTGGCGCTCACGCCCACAGGCGAATGGCAAACCCGTGAGGTGCGTTGGCCACTGCAACAGGCGGCACCATGAGTTGTCAGTGGTTTCTCTTTCTGTCTCCAGTGCGCCGCGCTGTTGGATTCATTGCTCTACTCAGCGTGATGGCTTTGCCTTCACACAGCCAAGTGCCCAAGCCCGTCTTCAGCGGTGCACCCATATCGATGAATTTTCAAAACATCGAGGTACGCACTGCTTTACAAATCGTGGCGGACTTCACAGGGCTCAACATCATCACGTCAGATAGCGTCACAGGTTCGCTCACCTTGAAGCTGCACAAAGTGCCGTGGGATCAAGTGCTTGACATCATGGCCCAAGCCAAAGGCCTGAGCGTGCGCCGGCAAGGCAATGTCATTTGGGTCGCCCCTCGAGCTGAGGTGGCCGCACGAGAAAAACTGGAATATGAAAGCAAGCTTGCCACGCAAAACTTAGAGCCCATGCAAACGCGAGGCTTCATGCTCAACTATGCCAAGGCTGTGGATGTGCTGACGCAAATTCAAGGTGGCACGGTGTTACCTGCAATGCCCACCGCAGGTATGGGATATGGCTCGGGCTATAGCGGTTTAGGTGGCACTGCACCTTTCAACTTGTCGTCCATGGGGGGCGGATCGCGCATCCTCAGCACACGCGGCAGTGCCATGGCCGAGTCGCGTACCAACCAACTCTTCGTCACCGACATCGCCGAACGCCTTGAGCAAGTGGCACAGATGATTGCCAAGATTGATGTGCCCTTGCGCCAAGTGATGATTGAAGCGCGCATCGTGCAAGCCAGTGACACCTTTGGTCAAACGCTCGGTGTGCGTATGGGCGGCATGGGGCAGGGCGGTGCGCAAACGGTTTGGGGGACGACCAATACTAATGCCATGGCCAATGCCAACCCTACGGCGCAACAACCCACCAGCTTCAACATCGCTGGCAAAGCGCTCGACACCTCTGGCAGCTTTGTCAACTTGCCAGCGGCCAGCCTCAATGGTTTTGCATCTGCCAGTTTTGCTGTGTCCATCTTCAACTCGGCCAAGAACCGTTTTCTCAATTTGGAGTTGTCTGCCTTGGAGGCGGATGGCAAAGGCAAGGTGGTGTCGAGTCCGCGCGTGGTCACGGCCGATCAAGCCAAAGCGGTGATTGAGCAAGGCACCGAGTTGCCCTACCAAGTGGCCGCGGCCACCGGTGCATCGACCTTGGCGTTTCGCAAAGCCAACCTGAAGTTGGAGGTCACGCCGCAAATCACACCCGAGGGCGGCATCGTGTTGGACCTCGATATTTCCAAAGACAACGTGGGCCAAATCACCCCAGCGGGTTTTGCCATCGACACCAAACACGTCAAGACCCAAGTACTGGTGGAGAACGGTGGCACGGTCATGATTGGCGGCATTTACGAGACCAGCGAGCAAGAGGACGAATACAAAGTGCCGCTCTTGGGTGACATCCCTGTGCTGGGTTATTTGTTCAAAAACCGTCGCGCCGCCCAAGCCAAGCAAGAGCTGCTGGTCTTCATAACCCCTAAAATGCTCGATCACAGTGCCGTTGCACGTTAAGAAAGCATATGTTGTTGGTTTTGGTGGGTCTGCCGGGTTCCGGCAAAACGACCGTTGGGCGTCAACTCGCTCGGCGTCTTCACCTCCCCTTTGTTGATTCGGATCACGCGATTGAGAGCCGCCTAGGTTGCTCGGTCCGCGAATATTTCGAACGCGAAGGGGAAGACCGCTTTCGCGACCTCGAATCTGAAGTGCTGGCCGACCTGTGCCACAACCACCACGGGGTGTTGTCCACGGGCGGCGGCTCGGTGTTGCGCCCCATCAACCGCGAACGTTTGCGCAAACACGGCCATGTCTTTTATTTGCGCTCCAGCCCCGAAGAGGTGTTTCGCCGTTTACGCAACGACCAAAACCGCCCGTTGCTGCAAGTGGCCGATCCGCAAGCGCGCTTGCGCGAGTTGCTCGACGTGCGTGACCCGCTCTACCGCGAAACCGCTCACTACGTGATTGAAACAGGGCGCCCCAATGTGGCGGGCTTGGTCAATATGATCGTGTCACAGCTTGAGCTCGCAGGGCACATTCAACCCGTTTCGCCTCCTGCGCCTGCCGATCGTCCACGCGTGTCGCCCCCACACAGAACCTGAGCCATGTCAAACACACCACACCTTGAACGCGTTGCCATTGACTTGGGCGATCGCAGTTACAACATCTTGATTGGCGAGCAGTTGCTCGACGTCGCCAGCACATGGGCCGATCTGCCCAAGGCCTCGACCGCCCTCATCGTCACCAATGACACGGTGGGCCCCATCTATGCCCAGCGTTTGCAAGCCGCCCTCGCACCGCTTTACAAACACGTGCACACCGTGGCCTTGCCCGATGGTGAGAGCTACAAAGATTGGCAAACGCTGAACCTGATTTTTGATGAGCTGCTGGGCAAAGGTGCTGACCGCAAAACTGTGCTCTTTGCCTTGGGCGGTGGCGTGGTGGGTGACATCACCGGCTTTGCTGCGGCTTGCTACATGCGTGGTGTGCCCTTTGTGCAAGTGCCCACCACCTTGCTGGCGCAAGTCGATTCATCCGTGGGTGGCAAAACCGCCATCAACCATCCCCTGGGCAAAAACATGGTCGGCGCGTTCTACCAACCCGAACGGGTGCTGT
>JACCDI011867759.1_pt1 | contig 15069 bp, 10 predicted proteins | sample 7442791 | NCBI WGS metagenome assembly JACCDI01 (sample SAMN15323434, study PRJNA562643) | freshwater metagenome | isolation source: river surface water | place: USA:Blue River Watershed | collected 2017-08-15 | reverse complement strand
GGTAGCCGCACGTCGGTCCGGCCGAGGATGCCAATCCCAAGAAGGTGTCATGAATATGTCCAAGGCCAAGTTGGAGTACATCTGGCTCGACGGCTACACGCCGATGCAGAGCCTCCGTAGCAAGACCAAGATTGTCGATAATTTCAGCGGTAAGTTGGAGGACTGTGAAATGTGGTCCTTCGATGGTTCCTCAACCGAACAGGCGCCAGGCGGTTCATCAGACTGTCAACTGCGACCTGTTTTTGTTTGCCCTGATCCAGGTCGTAGCGCATACGGAACACCAGCCTATCTTGTGATGTGTGATGTTCTTGACGCCAATGGTGATGCTCATTCGAGCAATGGTCGCGCGCTCATCGATGACGACGACAATGATTTCTGGTTCGGCTTTGAGCAGGAGTACTTCCTTTACGATGCCGACACCAACAAGCCACTCGGCTTCCCTGCGAATGGCTACCCTAACCCACAAGGTCAGTACTACTGCTCTGTCGGCGCACGCAATGCGTACGGACGCGATATGGTTGAAGAGCATCTCGAGCAATGTCTTGCGGCTGGTCTCAATGTTGAAGGCATCAATGCAGAGGTTGCAGCTGGACAATGGGAGTTCCAAATCTTTGCCAAGGGTGCCAAAGAAGCCGGTGATCAGGTTTGGATCGCCCGCTACCTCCTCGAGCGCATCGGTGAAGAGTATGGCTACTGGGTCAACTGGCATTGTAAACCACTCGGTGACACCGACTGGAATGGCTCCGGAATGCACGCAAACTTCTCCAACACGGCGCTTCGCACGGCTGGTAACAAGGAAGTTTACGACTCGATTTGCCAGGCTTTTGCTCCTGAAGACATCATTCAGGCCCACATCGATGTCTACGGACCTGACAATCACATGCGCCTCACCGGTAAGCACGAGACCGCTCCATGGAACAAGTTCTCGTACGGCATTTCTGACCGCGGTGCATCGATTCGTATCCCCATGGGTACCGTGCAGCGTGGATGGAAGGGCTGGTTGGAAGACCGACGGCCAAACTCGCCAGCAGATCCCTACAAGGTTGCTGCACGAATTATCCAAACGGTCAAGTCCGCAAAAGCAGTCTAACTGCAACACAACGACAGCCCCTCGATTGAGGGGCTGTTTTTTTTGAGTACAATCGTGAACTGATTTACAATTCTTATCGTCGGATAGACTATAGGCACTACACGGTTCAATGCAGAATCATGCAAAGGAACTCTGCCGCTTGGCGGGGTAATTTAATATCGGAGCCACTACTTATGACATCCCGTCGCGCATTCACGCTTATCGAGCTGCTGGTCGTTATCGCCATCATCGCGATCCTTGCAGCCATACTCTTTCCTGTCTTTGCACAGGCACGTGAAAAGGCCCGCCAGGCTTCCTGTCTGAGTAACCACCGGCAATACGCAACGGCAGCGCTTATGTATGTGCAGGACTACGACGAAACATTTCCTTTTTCAGCTAACCTGAATGGTCAGTGTGTAGACACCTTCTACAGCGTTGTTGCGCCGTATGTGAAGAACAACGAGATCAACCGCTGCCCATCCGACAAAGATGCCATCAATACCCAGTTGACGACAGGTGCTCCCTGCCCGAATACGCCACCGTGGACCAGTATCGTTGTTAACGGCGGACTGATGACCAATGGCTTCTTCCCCGGAGCCGCACCGGTTTCTCTGGCGGCAGTGCAAAACGTGACTGGCACCATCATGCTCTACGATGGAAACGTAGGTGTGTCCCCCTATCCAGGGATGCAGGTGCAGGTGGTTCAAGCACGCCATTCGAGTACATTCAATGCTGCATGGGTTGATGGACACGCAAGCTCCATCCCCGCCACAGATACCAAGACGACAACCCAACAGTTCACTGTCATGGGGCCCGGCAAGTCGCTCAAAGTTTACACAATCGGAGCAAAGGGCGGCTTTTATGCCGGCAAGGTTGAGGCAAGCGGTCTCGCCGATTAATCACGGAGCGCGGTCATCCCAAATGGGATGACCGCATTTTGGTTTGACGTATTGATGATATTGGGAGGGAAGACGAAATGATGATGCCATTGATCTCAGCCGTACTTATAGCGACCACTGTTGCCGCCCCACGGTTTACATCCATCGCTCCAACGGACTCACCACAGTTCCGTGGAATGGACAGGACTGGTATTTCCAAAGAAACCGGACTCCTGAAGTCATGGCCGGCAGGCGGGCCAAAGCTGGTCTGGTCGGCAAAGGGCTGCGGGGATGCCCACGCGACTCCAAGCATCGTCGGAAACCGCATTTACGGAATGGGTCTCCGCGGAGATGATGAAGTCATTTGGGCCAAAGATGTCAAAACTGGCAAAGACATTTGGGTGACCCCTATCGCCAAGGCAATCCGCCTTGATGCTCCGCAAGGCGGGAATGGCTCGCGCTCAACGCCAACAGTGGAAGGCAATCGAATGTACTCGATTGGTGTCGCTGGAGATGTCATCTGTCAGGACACGGCAACAGGTGCCATCGTTTGGCGCCGACACTTGGTCAAAGAGTTCGGTGGACGCGTCCCGACATGGGGATATTCGGAGTCAGTCCTCATCGATGGCAATAACGTTATCGTAACTCCGGGTGGTGCAAAGTCCATCGTCGCCCTGAACAAGAAAACTGGTGAACAGGTGTGGGTGTCCAACGTTCCCGGACGTAACGATGCATCCTATTCATCCGCAATCCTTGCTGATGTCACCGGATCAAGACAAATCATTTAGTTTCTGGCAGGATCAGTCGTTGGAGTGGATGCCGCATCCGGCAAGTTTTTGTGGAACTACGATGCACCAGCTTGCCGCCAGGGTATCAACTGCTCCGCGCCTCTCTACAAAGATGGCTTTGTCTTCGCGGCATCCGCTTACCAAAACGGTGGCGGACTTGCCAAACTTACTAAGACGGCGACTGGCACCACCGCTGAGCAGGTTTACTTCACCAAGGAAATGCAAAATCACCACGGTGGGATGGTCCTTGTTGGTGATTACATCTACGGATTTGATAACTCAAACCTTACTTGTATGGAGTTCAAGACCGGGAAGGTCGTCTGGACAGACCGCAGTGTAGGCAAAGGATCTGTGACATTCGCCGATGGAATGCTGATCTGTCGCTCAGAGCGTGGTCCTATCGCTCTGGTCGAAGCCACTCCGGCGAAGTACACCGAGCTTGGACGCTTTGAGCAACCAGAGCGCAGCACGGCACCGTCCTGGCCGTACCCCGTTGTTTCCAATGGAAAGCTTTACATCCGCGATATGGATGTTTTGCTTTGCTACGATGTAAAGGCAGGTGGGAAATGATCGGTCCAGGCGCACCATCCGGTAACTGGCCCGTTTGGCGTGGCCCAAATGGTAACGGAACGAGCTCGGAAAAAGGACTTCTGCGTAGTTTTCCAGGCGGAAAGCCCAAACAACTTTGGACAGCTCAGATCGGTGAAGGCTGGTCGACCATCACGGTCTCCGATGGCAAAGCATTTGTCAGCGGGAATGTTGCCGGGACCGACACGATCGCAGCGCTCAATGCCAAGACAGGCAAGGTCATTTGGAAATACTCCTACCCCTGCTCGCCCGGAGACTACGGTGGACCACGTGCAACTCCCTGCGTTGTCGGAGGCGTTGTCTACGCGGTAAGCCGCGAAGGCGTTGTTTATGCGATTGCAGCTGAAACCGGAAAAGTTGTCTGGCAACGTGCGGTTGCAGCAGAAACGCGATGTCCACTCCCAACTTGGGGGTTCTCAGGCTCTACATTGGTGGATGGTAACCGTGTCTACGTAAACATCGGCGTAACCGGCGCGGCCCTCGATCGTGCAACCGGCAGAATTGTTTGGTCCAGTGGCGGCGGCCCTACCGGCTATGCAACACCCGTCAAGACGACTATTGGTGGGAAAACTATTCTGGCAATCTTTTCCGGCAAAGAACTCGTCGGGGTTGACCCACAGACTGGACGTAAGCTTTGGGGTTTTCCATGGCAGACCTCCTACGATGTCAATGCAGCTGACCCGATTTTCATCGGTGATGATGTGTTTATCGCATCCAACTACGGTAAAGGAGGTGCCCTTGTCAGTCTGGCAGGCGGTACACCAAAGCAGCTATGGGAAACCCGCACGATGCGGAATCACTTCAATACCTGCATCCTGAGTAACGGGCATCTTTTTGGCAATGATGAGAACACGCTTCGCTGCCTGGATGCACGCTCTGGAGCAGAAAAGTGGGCTCTTCGCGGTATTGGTAAGGGTGGCTTGATGATGGCAGATGGTCTGCTCATCGTCCTCACGGAGCGTGGTGAGCTAATACTCATTGATGCCGACCCAATCAAACTGACCGAGCGGTCCCGTAGCACGATATTGAATGGCACCTGCTGGAGCCATCCAACACTTGCGGGTGGATGTTTGTATGCGCGCAGCCATGAGGGCACAGCGGTCTGCGTAGACCTGAAGCGGGCGTAGTTAGGAACAAGGAAATGCGAATTCTCACGGGATCTCTGGTGGCTGCTGCCCTGATGATGTCATCTGCGGCATTTGCGGATGTCGATGGCTGGTTAAACTGGCGGGGGCCGGAAGGCATTGGCGTCAGCCGTGAAAAGGGACTTCCAGACAAGCTTGCGGTAGGCACACCCGTTCATCGCTGGACGATTCCGATCGCGGGTGGCGGTACACCCGTCATTGCTGGAAACAAAGTCTATGGCTTTGGGTACCGTGGCACCGGTCCTGATCTGCAGGAAGTTCTGTTTTGTGCCAGCGCTGACACAGGAAAAGTTCTCTGGGAACACGGTTTCAGCGACTTTCTCTCAGATATCACCTATGACCGCTACACCATTGGTAGCCCGACCGTGGATGCAGAAACAGGGAATGTCTACGTCCTGACGTCTGCAGGTGAGTTCGCCGCGTTCACAGCGGATGGTAAACCGGTTTTCCGTATCCCCATGATGGAAGCATTCGGACGTCTGACCTTTACAAATGGACGTACAGGTGCACCGACGATTGAGAAGGACCTTGTCATCGTTCGCGGAATTACCAGCAACTGGGGTGCGGATGGTCCGGCAATGGACCGCCTCTACGCGTTCGACAAGAAGACGGGTGAAATCGTTTGGAGCGCAAGCCCCGGCAAGGCTCCAAAGGACAATACGTTTGGACGGCCGATCTTCGGATGGCTCAATGGCAAGCGTGTCCTCTACTCAGGTTCCGGAGATGGGTCACTGGTCTGCATTAATGCCCGTACCGGTCAATCCATTTGGCGCCTCCCTGTTAGCGCGGGTGGAATGAACGCCACTGTGGTGCTGCATAACGGCAAAGTCATCGGCATTCACGGAGATGAAAACCTTGACTCTTCGGAAAAAGGTCGTATGCTTGCGGTCAAAGTTGATGGCAAAGTAACGCCAGTTGAAGGCGAGCCTCCCGCACTCGACAAAGCAGCTGAGGTTTGGCGCAACAAACTTACATCTATTTCGTCAACTCCCGTTTTGGTGGGCGACACGCTGTACCAGACAAATGCCACCGGTCAGCTGGTAGCAGTCAACGCAAACACGGGTGCTGTGACATGGACCCTCAAACTCGCCCCTGATCAGCTCCATGCATCTCCGACTTACGCAGATGGCAAGCTCTACATCCCGTTCCAAAACGGACAGCTCTATGTAATCAAGCCGACCCCAACTAAGGGCATTGTTCTTTCCAAAACCCAACTGGCTGGTCGCGGAATCGGAGCTCCTGCAGTCTGGAACGGACGGGTGTACGTATTCACAACCGGCGGCTTGTATTGCTTCGGTAATGCAGCTGTACCAAAGACCCAAACAGCGGGCCTCCCCAAAGATGTCGCCAAGTATCCGGCGCCAGGTCCTGCGGCCAGCCTCCAGATTATCCCGAGCGAATTATTGCTTCGTACAGGAGACAAAGCCAAGGTTCGTATTCGCAGTGTTGATGCAAATGGACTTCCAGTCAAGAACATTCCTGTCACCGATGCCACATTCGCATCTTTTGTTCCGCCTACCGCTAAAGTGAAGTCAACCCTTGAAGGTAGCTTTGACAACAATGGCGTCTTTACGGCCGGTGCTCCAAGTGCCGGAGCCTTCAAAGCCACTGTAGGGACATTGAGTGGCACGCTGCGTGGACGAAGTGTCCAACGGCTGCCGTTCACTATTGATTTTGAAAACTTTACGCCAACGGAACCGGATACCTATGAGCCGGGTCCATTGTTCGCCTATCCCCCCCTGCCGTGGATTGGCGCCCGTGGCAAGTTCGATGTCCGTGACCTCGATGCATCCAAGGTCTTCGCAAAGACGCTGGATAACATTTTCTTCCAACGGGCAACGGTCTTTTTTGGACATCCGGATGAAAAGGATTACACCATCACTGCCGAAGTCCGTGCTGATGGCTCAAAGAGAACGATGTCAACGGTCGGACTTGTTTGCCAACGCTACTACGTCATCCTGAACGGGAATGCACAGGAGCTCGAGATTAACTCGAATCAAGAGCGAATCAAAGCCACCGTTCCGTTCAAGATGGAGCCGGAAGTTTGGTATGTGATGTCAGCGCGCGTGGATGTTCAGCCGGACGGCTCAGGTATAGTCCGTGCAAAGGTCTGGCCCAAAGGACAGCCAGAACCCGCCAAGTGGACTTTGGAAGTCAAGCACAAAAATGTGCACCGTCAAGGTTCACCAGGCATCTTTGGCTTCTCTCCACAAAGTCTCTATAAAGTCTACGTAGACAACATCTCCGTGAAGTCGAGCCGCTGAGGTTAACGAATGATGCGAAAATCAATCCTGGCACCTGCCATTACCATTGCCATCTCGGCGATTGTCCCTCTGGTCGGAAATGCTGCCGACTGGCCATTTTGGGGCGGATCTTCATCCCGAAACATGGTCTCGTCTGAAGTTGGCCTTCCGCAATCCTGGGATGCCGGCCGCTATGTCCAAGGCTCGGAAGAGATTGACATGGCGACCACCAAGAATGTCAAATGGGTTGCAAAGCTTGGCTCGCAGACCTATGGCAACATGACCATAGCCAAAGGCAAAGTCCTTGTGGGCACCAATAATGAAGTCCCACGTGATGCACGCTTCACAGGCGACCGAGCGGTGTTGCTTTGTCTCGATGAGCAGTCAGGCAAAATGCTCTGGCAGCTGGCAATTCCAAAGCTTGGTACCGGAAAAGTCTCTGACTGGGAATTTCTGGGACTGTGCTCATCGCCTGCCATCGATGGCGACAAGGTGTATGTCGTATCAAACCGCTGCGAGGTCCTTTGTCTTGACCTCAACGGAATGGCGAATGGAAACGATGGTCCGTATCAGGATGAAGCCAAATACGCAACGCTGGGAACAAAACAAAACGTGACGATGGGCGCACAGGATGCCGACATTCTCTGGCGCTTTGATATGCGCCGGGAGCTTGGTGTTTTCCCGCATAACATCACGAACTGCGGTCCGCTGATTGTTGGCGACAAGGTAATTGTAACAACATCCAATGGCGTGGACTGGACCCATACCAACATGCCAAACCCCAAGGCTCCGGCATTGGCGATGCTCGACAAAAACACGGGAGCGCTTCTCGGTGAAGAGAACTCCGGTGTATCCAGCAGAACGCTGCATTCAAACTGGTCCAGTGCAGCGGGTGGGCAAGTACGTGGCAAGGACATGGTGATCTTTGGCGGCGGCGATGGCTTCTGCTACGGCCTCGATACAAAGACCACGCTCAAGGGCAACTTTGAGATCATGGATGAGCTATGGCGGTTCGACTGTAACCCTTCAACATACCGTAAAGACAAAACAGGCAAACTGCTGAAGTACGCGACCTTTAACGGTCCATCCGAGGTTATCGCAACTCCTGTACTGTACAAGGACAAGGTTTACGTTCCGATTGGACAGGACCCGGAGCACGGTGAGGGGCTTGGCAGTCTGGTATGTATCGATCCCACTAAACGCGGAAACCTGCAGAAAACCGGTCTTGTCTGGCGCTATGACAAGATCCACCGCTCGCTGTCCACTCCGAGCATCGTCGGTAATCTGATGTTTGTTGCAGACTTCAGTGGCTTTGTCCATTGTGTGGATGTCGCAACAGGCAAGCCCTACTGGGTGTTTGATTCGAAGTCGCATATCTGGGCAAGTACGCTTGTTGCGGACGGCAAGGTGTATATCGGAACTGAAGATGGTGATGTCATCGTGCTTGCTGCATCAAAGCAAATGAAAGAGCTTGGTCGCTTCGACATGCGGGCACCTGTGTACTCAACTGCGGTTGCTGCAAACGGAACACTGTATGTTGCGACACCTACACACCTGTATGCAATCGGTAAAGCAAAGTCAGCACAGGGTCCGGTTGACCATACCACTCCACTCGCAAAGGCCCAGCTTGCCCGGATGGAAATCAATGCCGCTAAGGCACGTGCTGAACACAAAGCGCTGACATCGTGTCTCACGGATGGACGCAGCGCAGTCAAGGAGGACTAATCAATGAAGGTTGGTCTCGCTCTGCTGGTTGCAGCCGTTCTCGTGCTGCATCACGATGTATGGAACTGGAAGGATGCCTCCCTTGTGTTTGGCTTTCTTCCAAAAGGACTGGCCTACCATGTAGGCTATTCCCTCTTGGCCAGTGCAACCATGGCGATTCTCGTCAAGTACGCATGGCCCAAGAATCTGGATGACGATGATGAGGTGACAGCATGATTCCAGCAATAATTGTCTTTGCATACCTTGCCGTCGTCCTTTACATTGGCATTTTTGCATTCCGCAAGGGATCGGCAGGAAGCGGTGAAGACTTCTTTGTGGCCAGCCGAAAGCTGGGTCCGCTGGTCTTCCTCTTGTCGATCTTCGGCACAAACATGACAGCCGTTGCGATCCTCGGATCGAGCGGTTTCGCATATCAGCGCGGGATTGGTGTTTATGGCCTGATGGCGTCCTCTTCCGGTATCGTCATCCCCTTGACCTTGTGGTTGATTGGTACCCGACTCTGGTCCCTCGGCAAGAAACATGGCCACATCACTCAGGTACAGTTCCTGCGAGACCGGTGGGAATCCGGTGGGATTGGGACATTTATTGCGGCAGTAACGGCATTAATGCTCGTCCCGTACATCATCATTGGTGTGATGGGTGGTGGCTCCACACTTGAAACCATTTCGGGTGGACAGGTGCCGTATGCGATTGGTGGAGCGATTGTCGCAGTCACCGTCGTCGCGTATGTGTTCTTTGGCGGAATGCGTGGAACGGCTTGGGTCAACACCTTTCAAACGGTTCTGTTCCTAGCCTTTGGTGTAACCGCATTTACATTGATTGCCAAAAGCGTTGGTGGATTCCCAGCCACGATGCAGGCGATCAGCGAAGGTCCGCAGAGCTTCCTCCTGACCCGGGAACGAATGCCGGCGGAAGAGTTCTTTTCGTACATGTTCATCCCGCTAAGTGCGGTGATGTTCCCACATATCGCGATTATGTGTATGACCGCCGAAAAGGTGACCCACTTCAAGCGAACGGTTGTCCTCTACCCGATATGTATTCTGTTGATTTGGCTGCCATCCGTGTACCTTGGTGTCGTCGCGAGCAAAGTCATCCCAGGATTGTCACCTGCTGAAGCAAACGATGTCATCATTCGCTTACTCTCGCAGAACACAAGTCCTGTCCTTGCTGGCGTCCTGGGTGCTGGAATCATGGCTTGTGTGATGGCATCAGACTCGCAGATACTCGCACTTTCGACGGTGTTTACGGAAGACCTCTTTGCGTACTACGGCGGTCGTAAGAAGTTTGGACCGAAAGCAGAAGTCTGGGCAGGCCGATCTTTTATCGTCCTGATTGGTCTCGTCAGCTACGTCATCGCCCTTGCGCTTAAGGAAAAGGCAAACATCTTTGAGCTGGCAATTCGCTTTGCCTTCTCAGGCTTTGCCGCACTGGCTCCCGTGATGCTCGCAGCCTTGTTCTGGAAGCGATCTACAAAGTGGGGGGCCCTTGCAGCAACCGTGTGGGTTGTGGGCTGCATCTTCGCAAACTGGCACCTCACAAACATTTCTGATGCTATTGCTCCTAAGCCTCCGAAGCGGCCAACAGCTGCAGCAATGGGTGGAGGTCCGGCAGCAGGAGGCGGTCCTGCCGTTCAACGTGGACCGCAAGCTGGTTCCCCAAATGCACAGCCGGCTGGAATGCCACAGGTTACAGGCAGTGGCCCGACACCGGCACCATCGGTGCTTCAAACTGCACAAAGTGGCGCTCCAGGCGGTGCTCCCGAAGGGATGCGTCCATCCGGTCCTGGTGCCGGCGGACCTGGCGGACCAGGCGCGGGTGGACCTGGTGGACCAGGCGGAAAGAAGAAGCCACCAACACAGGTACGTATCTTCCCACAGCTGGGTGACATGTTCCTACGTGGTCCCGTCAACGTAACCGTTTACGGCTTTCTCCCCGTCTTCCCGATGGTGGTCGGCTCTGCGCTGCTTATGTTGATTGTGTCGATGCTAACCCCGCCACCAAGTAAAGCGACGATCGACAAGTACTTCTCGAAGTAATTTTTCGCCGCTATTGACCGCAGAGGGGATATCGAAAGGTCATCCCCTCTTTTCTTTGAGGTAATCTCTTCGCATGTCTGAACCAGTATCACAAGACCGTATTAATGCCGCAAAGGCAGACCTCGACCAACACGTGGTCGAAATCATCGATTGGCACTTCTCTCCTGAAACGGGTAGCCCTTTTTGGCTGGAATGGGCACAAAATGCAGGCTGGGATCCACGCAAAGAAATAAAGTCATCAGACGACCTGATTAAATTTCCACATTTTCAGGATGAATGGCTCCGTGATGAACAAAATGAGCGCTGGGTTCCAAAGCAATGGACCGGTCGGCCCTTCGTTGTTTTTGAGACCGGAGGAACCACTGGTATGCCGAAGCAGCGAATCGGCTGGGATGACCACAAGTACGATTACGAAGAGTTCAGCGACCACTTGGATGATGAGTTTTTCCCAAAAGGCGGCAACTGGCTGATGCTTGGTCCGACGGGTCCACGCCGTTTACGTCTTGCTATTGAGCACCTGGCAAATCATCGCGGTGGCTCCTGTTATCATGTCGATCTGGATCCGCGTTGGGTGAAACGCCTGATCGCTGACAAGGACTTTGAAACTGCCAAAAAGTATAAGCGTCACTGCGTAGAGCAGGCTGCGGTCATCCTCAAGCACCGCAAGATTTCCTGTCTGTTCACCACACCGCTCCTGCTCGAAGCATTGGATGAGCTGATCAATATCCCGGATGCAGGTATCAAGGGCGTTTTCTGTGGTGGTACGCAAATGACACCCCAAACCGTACGTTTTTCGGTTGAAGAAGTCCTCGATAATCGTGCGCAGTTTGTCCCAACTTATGGCAACACGCTTATGGGGCTTGCCTGCTCCAGACCGATTAGTGCTGAGGACAAATACTCCATCACGTATCACGCTCCGCAGCCGAGAGCTGTGCTTCGTGTCGTGAACCCGGACAAGACGGAAGAGACCGTTCCATACGGCGAATGGGGACGCGTGGAGCTGACAACGCTTACCAAGGAGTTCTTTATGCCACGCTTCCTCGAGCGGGATGAAGCCATACGTCGCGAACCGTTTGGACGGTTTGCATGGGATGGCGTAGCTGAAGTCCGCCCGTTCGGTGCTCTCAGCACAACAACCATTGAAGGTGTTTACTAAGTGAGCTACAAGGCATCCCCGTGGAACCGTCTCCGGGGCCCCGGCGGGGACGGGGATGCCTCCCAGATCCGTCCACCCGATCTCAAGGCAGTTAAGTGGTCGCTTCCGTTTACAGGAACTGGCCACGCGAGCTTGGTAGAAGAAGGTGGACGCTGGTTCACTTGTGCTGCAGATGCTTCATCAAATCAGCACTTGGTTCACTGCATAGATGCGCCGAACCGCCGCATTGCTTGGACGATCAAGACTCCTTTTTCTCCCTACCACCGACACGAGTTCAATACATACGCCAGCTCAACACCGGTTATCTGTTCAAAAGGGGGCGTCGTCGTTGCTCCATCGATGTCCGGGAATATTCAGGCATTTGGATTCTCTCTTGATGGCACGAAAACGTGGACATTGGAGCTCGGCAGATTTCCTACCATGCACGGCTTTGGTGCATCACCTACCATCGTCGGAACGACAGCTATCATCGCAGCCGAACCGGATTTTGCCATGGGAGGCATCTTAGCCGTCGATGTCGTCTCTGGAAAAGTCAAATGGCATCATAAACGTATGTCTGCTGATGCTCCGTATGCTGCACCGCTGATCACCCAACTTAATGGTCGTGATGCTATCGTTGTGCCCAGTACCGCATTTGGTCTGACTGCCTTGGATTTGGTTACTGGCGATGTTATCTGGCAGCTCGACAAAACACCATTCACACAGCGTTGCGTTGGCGCCGTAACGCGCAACGGAAGCATGCTCGTCGTTACGACCGGTAGCGGTGCCGGAGCACGCCTCGCTATTGGATTTGAGCTTTCTAAGGCAGGTCCCCCTGTTCAACGCTGGTCACTGACCAGAGCAACAAGCTATGTTCCGACCCCGCTGACCATCAATGATGACACGGTTTTCTGGGGTGATAACGGTGTGGTCCTCCGGGTTGCGTCGTCTAGCGGAACGCCTGTTTATCAGGAACGAATCTCGGATGCTACATTTGCATCCCCAATCCGGATGCAGAATGCCATCCTGAACATCACTCGAAAAGGTGAGGTCATCAAAATCAGTGATTCGGCAAAACCTGGGGTACCGGTTTCGCTTCCACTCGGTGAAGACTCTCATTCAACGCTAAGCGTCTTCGGCAACCAAGTGGTTGCCCGTACCTTGTCAAAGGTCCATGTGCTGGCCTGACATCAAAGGAAAAAACATGTCCATTCCAACTATTCCAGTTCTTCGAAAAGGCGTCGAATACGCATCATATGATCACGTTGAACTAAAGAGTGTGCGCACAGGTGAAGTGATTGCACGTGTTGCGCAAGCGAATGCAGCGCTGATCAAACGGGATCTTCGCCGACTAGACCGTAGCTGTTTCCAAGATTTGACGGTGCAACAGCTTGTAAAAATGACAAACGAAGCGGGACGACACTTTATGGAATCCACGCTGCCGGTTGGAGACCAGCTACAGTCACCGGATGACTACATCCACCAGCTCTCTGAGACAAGTGGCCTTCCTCACTCGCTTGTTCGCCGTAACATGGCCAAAATCCACCAGGTGTTTACCGAGATGGATACGATTCTGGCAGGGTTGAGCCGCGGTCTCGGTTTGGATGTCATGGAAAAACTTTATGGTGAGCAAAGCGATATCCCGGTTGCTTACTTCCCAACGGCTTCATTCCTGGCCGTCGTATTACCGAGCAACTCCCCAGGAGTAAACTCACTGTGGATGCCAAGCATAGCCCTGAAAACGCCTTTGGTGCTGAAACCCGGACGGGAAGAACCATGGACTCCCCTTCGTATTATTCAGTCCTTCATTGCAGCAGGAGTTCCGCCTGAGGCATTTTCGTTCTGTCCAACAGACCACGAAGGAAGCGGAGCGGTCATGGATGCAGCATCCCGAGCGCTGATCTTCGGCGATGTATCCACCGTCCAAAAGTATGCTACGAATCCAGGAGTTGAAGTTCATGGTCCCGGATGGTCGAAGATATTGATTGGCGATGACTGCATTGAGAACTGGCCCCAATATATAGACCTCATTGCGACGTCCATCGCATCAAACGGCGGACGCTCCTGTATCAATGCATCCACCGTGGTTGTTCCCAAGTATGGCAAAGAAATCGCCGAGGCTGTTGCGACGAAAGTTGCAGAGGTCTTTCCTCGTGGCCCGGAAGATCCGGAAGCGATTCTGAGTGGATTTGCAAATCCCCGGATGGCGGAAATGATGGATGCCGCCATCGACACAGCCCTGCAAACGCCCGGTGCAGTGGATTGCTCTGCGAACAAGCATGAGGGTCCACGCAAAGTCGAGCGTGATGGATGTACCTATCTTCACCCAACTATTATTCACTGCTCATCCTGGGATCATCCGCTTGCGGGGAAAGAATACATGTTCCCCTTCGCACAGGTCATCGAGACGCCGCAGAGCGAAATGTTGACAAAGATTGGTCAAAGCCTGATCGTGACTGCCATTACCGAAGATGAGGCATTTCTAAATGAAGTCATGGCCTGCCCGCACATCGACCGCCTGAATGTTGGAGCCCTGCCAACAAGTCATGTGGAATGGAACCAGCCACACGAAGGCAACCTTTTTGAGTTTCTGTACCGCCGCAGAAGTATCCAATGGCAGCACAAACCAACGAACTAAGTAGCTTGCTGTCGAGGCATCGGGGTGCACTCGCAAATCCGACCGACATCGGATTCTGCGATGCATCCCTTGGAGAAGCCCTCCGGTCCGTAACCGATGGGCTATCCCGTGTGATGTTTTTTGTTGACCCAAACCTGATCGGGGTTGACTACGTGCGATGTGCCATCGCAGGCACTTCATCTGAATGTGCCGTACACACTTACTCAGCAATTCAGGAAAATCCTACGGAGACCGCCGTGTCAACGGCCGCGAACTACCTAAAAGGGACCCATGCTGAGTGCGTGATTGCCATTGGTGGTGGAAGCACGCTGGACACGGCAAAAATGGCACTGCTGTTGGCATACGGGGGCGGTACGACAAAGGATTGGTGGCCGGCACATCGGACGGATAGCATCGACACCCCTCCCTTTTATGTCTTTCCGACGACCGCCGGCACCGGATCAGAAGTACAAAGCCATGCGTTGATCAGTGATGATGTTTCACATCGCAAAATGGCCGTTGGACATTCTTGTCTTTCTCCCACGCGTGCGTACCTGGACACCGCGCTTCTGGACTCGTGTCCCCGTGGCGTGATGGTCCTTGCCGGTATCGATGCCCTGAGTCATGCGATTGAAGCAGCTGTAACGCGTACAGGAACATCCCTTAGCGGGGCTGCAGCTATCGACGCTGTGGAGGTTCTTTGGCCAGCTCTGCAGGCATTAGCTGCTGCGCCAGACAATGCCGACCTTAAGACGAAGCAGCATCTACAGGCTGGAGCGATGCTGGCAGGGATGGCTATCGAATCCAGTATGCTGGGTGCGGCGCACGGGTGTGCGAATCCACTC
>JACCDI012190251.1_pt1 | contig 15076 bp, 14 predicted proteins | sample 7442791 | NCBI WGS metagenome assembly JACCDI01 (sample SAMN15323434, study PRJNA562643) | freshwater metagenome | isolation source: river surface water | place: USA:Blue River Watershed | collected 2017-08-15 | reverse complement strand
TCAACTATAAAGAACAAAATGGCAAGTGGATTTATGCCTATTCTCGCGGAGATCTCACGTTTAAACTAAACTGGGCGAAAAAAATATTCAACACAGTCTACAGCACCACAGTCGAAATGGCCGTCACAGATTGGAAAAAACAAGACAATAAAGAGGCTATCGCTACCCAAAAATTGACTTCGAATGTAATCATGTCAGATAAGGTGCAAAGTTTAGCAGACCCGGATTTTTGGGGCGAATACAATATCATTGAACCGGAGAAATCCATCGAAACAGCTATTAGAAAGATTCAAAGAAAGGCGCTGAATGAGAGTAATCTGGATTAACTATTTTTCCTTTTTGCTATTTAATTTCAGCAAAGGTGAATCAGACGCATAAGGAACTTTACCGGATGGTACTACTTTTGAAGATTCGGATAAATGAACATCTTGATCATCAAAGAATATGTGTGCGCCAAATTCTTTCAAAACCGTATCTTTTGATAATCCCCCTAAAAAATAGGCTTCATCTACATAGACTCCCCATTTACGCAAAGTTTTAATAACCCGCATATGAGAGGGTGCGCTTCTGGCAGTTACGATGGCTATTCGCAGCGAGGATAATTCGATGGCGGTAGGTAGCTCCTCTTGGATTTTGGAAAGTTTAATCAGCAATTTAGCAAAAGGCCCCTCTCCTAAGGGCACATCTTGATTTTCTTGCTCATACTTTTGAAAAGCTTCAATACCCTCCGTTTTGTATCGGTGTTCAGATTCATCAGAAAACAATACAGCATCCGCATCGAAAGCAATTTTAACCCGGTTATCAGATGGTTTGAAATCCGTAGGGGGCGCATAAATATAGGCCGCCGCACATTTCTTAGCATCAATAACACTTTGAACATCCCTTAGATCTTTGCTTAGAAATAAATCGATATCAAATCCGTCGATGTAAGGGGCCAAAGATTCACCACCACTAAACGCCATCCGTGTAATATCTAATTTATACTTCTCTACAGAGTTCATGATTCTTACGCCAGTTTCTGGGCTATTTCGAGACATGACTACCACTTCAACAATTCTCTTCTTAGCGGTTTCATTTAGATGAAGTAAACTTTGCACTAAATGAAATGCTGTCCCCGGCTCCAAAGACTCATCTTCGTGTTTTAGTTGATATTTTCTAAATCCTGAAATGCCTTGGGAATTAAAAATTTCGTTCTCCACCTCAAGATTAAAAAGCGCGCGACTAGAAACCCCCACTACAAGAATATCTGAAATATTGATAGGCATAATTTAATTTGTTTACGAGCTATTCTGTACGAGCTTTACTTTCGAGCGCACGATTGTAATGATAAAAATTGTTTCCCAAACAAGCAATTTTTACTTTTGGTTTCTTTGGCACTTACTCGTATTTTGTCACAGAAAATAAAATAGACTTAAAACGATACAGCATGTTTGACATCATAGGAGATATACACGGTCACGCTGATGAGCTAAAAGAGTTACTTGAAAAGTTAGGCTACTCAAGCATAAATGGTGCTTATGAACACCCCAATAAACGAAAAGTAGTATTCCTAGGAGATTACATAGATCGAGGCCCTAAAATCAGAGAAACACTTCACATCGTGAAGAATATGTGTGATGCTGGTAATGCCTATGCAATCATGGGCAATCACGAATTCAATGCCATTTGCTTTCACACACTAGATACTAAAAACGGAGGCTATTACCGACAGCATGGTATCTCGGAAATCATTCAACACATTAAAACATTGGAAGATTTCCAAAAATACCCAGAGGAATGGTATGATGTATTTTTACCATGGTTTAATACCCTACCCATATTTCTAGAATTCGATTCGTTTCGAGTAGTTCATGCCTGCTGGGACGACAAACAGGTGGAATGGCTGAAGAAGAATAACATTTATACTTTCGAGAATGGAATAAAGAATATTTCAGATACTATTCTATCAATGTACGCAGCAAAAAACACAGAGGCTTATACTGTTTTAGAAGAACTATTAAAGGGAAAAGAATATGAATTACCTGCCAATCAAGAATTTACAGATACCTATGGTTTTAAAAGGCAAAATGCCCGCATCAAATGGTTTCATTCCGTACATGATCGAAATTACCACAGAGATGTATTTTTAGGCGTCAACGAGGAATTTGGCAATATCACACTTTCAGATGAATTAAAACAGGGCCTACACTCTTATGATTCAGAAATGACCGTGTTTTTTGGACACTACTGGCTCGAAGGAAAGCCAGCAGATCCATATTCCAATTCTATCTGTTTAGATTACAGCGTAGCTAAAGAAGGACACCTGGTGGGGTATCGATTTGATACAAAAGAGTTTGTGATTGTGTAAACTCAAAGAATAAAATTATCTTCACCTAAATAATTATCTACGAGATCATTGTCCGTACAAATATCTATAATACGTAGAATTATTAGCTATATTTTTCTCATTAACCTAGTTATTAGAATAGGAACAAAGAATATAGAAACTGTTAAAACAGATATTCCAATATCAGCAGCGTGACTACTTAAAAATAGACTTAAAGCTGATTTTGGCTCAAAATGTTCGTAAATAGCTAATAATAATTTAACCCCTAGAATGGCAATTACAATAAAGGCTGAAGTTTCTAGAAACGCATACTCTTCCATCAAAGTAACAAACCATTGAGCAATAAATCGCATAGCTAATATCCCAATAAACACACCTAAGCAAACTAAAATAATATTAGGTGTAAAAGCGACAGCGGCAAAAACATTATCGATTGAAAATGCCATATCCATTATTTCAACTAAGATTACGGTAGACCAAAATGTACCTATCTTATTGTGGAAAAACTTATAAACGGCATTATTAGATTTATTCATTTCTCCATCATCACCTGCATCATCCGTTAATTTGATAAAGGCATAAATGAAATAGGCAATAATAATTGCAGATATTCCACGAAGACTCCACAAGGCTATTTCATTTATTGAACCATCGTTTTTAATAAGAAAAACGATACTTGCCAAGGATAATACCTTAAAAATAATTGAACCACGCTCACCATAACCAATTTTATCCTTAAACTGGTCAACAGCTAGCCACAATAAATACATTCCTCCAAGCGGCTTTAACCACCAAAAACCGAGTAAAAAGGCCGCAAAAACCATAGCAACACCCCTAAATACATAGGCTCCCCATATGCCATACTTTAATGCCTTATCCCGTTGATTCTCTGGTAAATCCATCACCATAGTGGCTAATACAGCCGCATTATCTACCGAAAGTAAACTTTCGATTAATATAAGATTCAAGATGACCATCAATGAAGCACTGGGATTGTCCACTATTTGATTTAGTAATTGATCCATACAATTAGTTTTGAGGGTTTAATTTTTTGTTAAGTAAAGCTATGTTTGTGGCGGTAATTTCTACTTTATCATATTCATTTCCAATAGCTAAATGATACAATTCTGTATATTTAGAAGAAGGAATATGGGCAAGAAAAGTTAAAAATTCAACTTCTGGCAGTGAAAATATCATTTTCACCCCTCTCGTGGTAAATTCCAACGAATCTTCAGCAAGATAAGGAATCAAATCATGAGCTGTTGCAATCACTGTTGAATTTAAGTGATGTTCAATCGCTGGCTCGAATGAATCGGGATCAATTTCTGCTAAAAATAAAAAATGAACTGTATTCGAAAAACCATCTGATTTAAATAAATCAAACATGATATCTTCGTGAGTTCCCGAAATTCTGATATCATCAATTATGATAATATCATTATCTCCTAGTGTTTGATAGTCAACATAAAAGGAATCATTCTTAATTAAATTATAACGATCCTCTTTAGACATCTTCGCATAATCCGTAAAGTAGGTCGTCCTGCGATCTACTTTTAAAGATTCAACTTTCTTGACTAGACCTAATTGATCAGCAGACTCAGTTAGACGCTTTATTGTTTGTTTAGTTAAAAGCGAAGATGCAGTATCGATGAATTGGTAGGGTCCTATCAAGATAACACTCTTATTTAAATCAATTGATTTTACTTTATGTAACTCAACAATCAGATGAAACAATTTTTCAGAAAAATGACTAATTGCCTTTTTATGACCAAATTTCAATAAACTATATTGAAAGGAATCAAATAATGAAACCGTTTCATTAGTTAATTTATATAATGAATTCCTAGTTGATTTCATCTATAACACTAATTAATGACCTACCATTTGAATGAACTTGAGAAGTATTTATTTTATACTTTCGAGGGCCCTCAATATCGCATAGTATGCTATCGCCTATATGCACTATTTCAGTGGATGTTACACCCGATTTAGCAATTAATGCACGATACACGTTTTCATGTGGTTTGGAATAACCTAATTGATCCGAGTACAAGGTGAAATCAAACAATCCAGACCCTAAATACCCATCTATTACCTTTTGAATATTTTCTCCTTTTACATAAACCGTATTACTTAATATACTCAAATTGTGTGAGATGTTTAAGGCGGCTATCGCGTCTGCATAACCTGTCTCAATTAATTCAGGTGGATTATCTAAAAAGCTTTGTTGAAAAAAAGTATCAACTAGCAGAAGACTATCAGCTGTTAAATTCAAATCAAATTTTCTTAATAATCGTTCAAAGATTTCTGATCTACCTACCTGAATCCCAGTAGATTCTTGTAGTTCATTGATACTTTTTCCGTTATCCTTAATTATTTTTTGAATATCGCTTATTGGACTATCTAGTTGAAAATGTTCTTTTAAATAAATAGCCCTATTAGTGTTATTATTAGGGTTCGATTGAAGTATGGTACCCCAAACGTCGAATGAAATATGCTTCATAAAAAATAGGGCAATTTTTCAATTGCCCTGGATAATTTCTATTAAGAAAGATTAGAATTAAAACTTGACCTCAACGCGTCTGTTTTTAGATCTACCTGCCTCATCGTCATTAGATGCCACTGGATTCTCAATTCCCTTTCCTACTGCCTTGATATTTTCAGCATTAACACCTTTAGAAACTAAATATTTCACAAAGTTTTTAGCACGTGCTTGAGAAAGACGATCATTAAATGCTGCATCACCCTCGCTACTTGCATAACCCTCTACAGTTACTACTGCTGAAGCGTTTGATTTTAAGTAATCAAGTACTTGATTTACTTTAGCATCATCTACAGAAACAACTGCTGCTGACCCTTGTGAAAATGTCGTAGGAGCGCTAACTGCCGGAGCCTCAGTACTGCCTGTAGAAGCGCTAGCCTCCGCAGTTGTAGTATCCGCCGGCACTGCAGATGAATCTGCAGAAGTAACCGCAGCAGAATCGCTAGAAGTAGTTGCAGCAACTTGAGATGCCTCTTTAGAAGAGTTTTTCATATAAAAATAACCACCTACACCTACTACAACTAACGCAATAATAATGTACAATGTATTATTACTTTTTTTAGGTTCCTGGAAATCGGGGGTAGTTTCTTCTGACTTAGATAAGTCAAATTTACTCTTTTTGGGTTCGTCGTTTTTGTCTAAATTGAAAGCCATAGTAGTTTTTTTTTAAATGTTTAGGTATATAATTCAACTAATGTTTGCAAACTTCCATTGTGAGCTCTTCCCATAGCCTCGAATTCCCACTCATTCCCTATTTTATAGAGACGCCCAAACTCAATCGCATCTTGACTTTCAAAACGCTCAGCTAATTCATATTTAGCAATTTCAACTCCATTCGATTCATTAATAATGCGAATGTAACAATCAGAAACTTGACCAAAGTTTAAATCTAAAGTTCTTCTATCTTTGTGATTGTCATGAGGGAATTTGCAAATAGAGGCACAAATAATAATTTGCTCAACCGATGGATTAACCTTTAATAAATCGATGATGATATCTTCATCATCATCTCCATCAGAACTAGATCCGTCAGGGTCATCAATTGCTCCTAAAATGGCTCCATCATTAGTTACCGGGCGATACAAACCTTTTTGTATAGCATCTTCCTTTGCATTACCAAGTTTAACTTGACCATAGAAAACAAAATAGGAATCATTAATAATTTTATAATTACTGTTAATGCCAAAAGCCGTAACATCCAAATCGAAAGCTGGACCATTAGCAGACTCGTTAGGATCCCATCCTAATCCGATTCTTACTTTAGAAAATCCAATTGATTTAGATAAATTGAACTTACTCCCTTTTGTCAAATTAAAAGATGCCATAAGAACGGAGTTTCTAAGAGTATAACTCAAGACAAGCACCTAAGCCGCCTGAAAACGAATTAACCATTGCTTCGAATTTCCATTCGTCAGTTTCGCCTCTGAAGAAACTTCCAATAATTATTGAATCAGCCTCCGGATGCTCTTCTGTCAATTTATATTCACAAATCGTCTGATTGGTATCTTGATTATAAAGTCTAACAGATGCATTCTTTGTGTTTCCAAAATTAAACCCCTCATCCGAATTATGGATAGAAACAGCTAATAAGATAAATGAAATATCGGGAGAAATTTTTGATAGAGTTACATTTACGGATTCATCATCACCATCAGCTGCACCATTACGTGCATCACCATTGTGCACTACCGCACCATCAGCACTTTTTAAATTATTATAAAAAACAAAATAGCCTTCTGATGGAATTTTAGAGTTTGCGTCTAACATAAACACTGACACATCAGCGTCTGCTTCCTTACCATTAATAGTAGAAGAATCCCAGCTTAATCCTGCTCTTACATTGTTTAAACCTGGTGATTGTTTAGTTAAGCTAATCGAACTTTTTTTCTCTAAGTTTATCATATCATTAATAATGTAGTTGAATACTATGAATAGTATATGGGATTAAAGATAAAAAATATATTAAATATCCTATAAGAAAAACTAAAAAAATAGGTTAAAAATTTATTTTACGGTTTTTTTCCGGGTATAGGGATCGCAGGTTTACCCGGAATCGTAGGTAAACCAGTAGTTGACTTACTCGGACTAGGAGTTGGAATCGACGGTTTTTTCACGCCTCCATCACCTGAAGGTGCAGGGGGCAAACTTGGTGTTTTAACAGGCGAAACGGTAGGAGTAGGAATGGGTGGTGAAGACTTTTCGCTTTTACCAGGCATGGCTAAACCGGGTATTTTAGGCTTAGAGGAAGCTGGCATGGCAGGTCTTCCGGGCGTCGATATATTCGAAGTGGTTTGACCACTTACATTTGAAGTCTTTTCAACCGATTTAACCGCAGGCTGCTCATCTACTGGATTACCGACAGGTACTGCTTTAAAGGAAGGAGTTGCCGGTGGAATTTTATATAATTGATTGATGAAAAAGATGAAATAATCTCTCAAGCCAGGTTCATCTGGTGCATCTAACTTTAAAAAGCGTTGATCTACATAATCAAAATTAGTCAACAATTGCTGGGTTGTCTTGAATAACTTCGTTAATAAACCCGAGGAAAGATTTTCAATTTCTAATAACTTATCATTCGCCTTGCTGATGTATCCGTCGTTTTGTGAACTTTGATAAATGATCAGAAAATAAACTACCTCAGAAAGTATAATTTCGTCCTTTCTGTTACCATGTTTCGTATGATTTTGCTTGAAGTTATTATAACCTTTTCTGTCTTTGTCTCCATTGGCTAATTGAGCTAAAAAATACCAATAATTTTCCCAATAATCTTCAAAGGATTTTGCCTCAAAATTAGCGATATAAACAGCTGGATTTTTAAGTGCTTTAATCAAAAAGTAATAACAAGAAACCTCATCATTCGTTTGAACCTGATCATATATTTGCTTTAATTTCAACAAGGCAGAGGAAAGGTCATTCTTTTTCAGAATTTCTTTTTTTGCGTCCATGAAATCTAATTCAAACAAATCATCTAACTCGGAAAAAGCTTCACCGGCGCGTGTCGTAAATTGAGCTTTTATTTCCTCTTCAATTTGTGTTTTTTCGGCCGAAGTTAATTGTAGCTTATTAGCTAATAGGTCTAGGGAAGATCGTTCAAATCGATCTACGCCATTACCAGACATCGCTGCATCAAAAGCCGTACGGTATTGTTGCAAATCTTCTTGACGGCAATTCTCACAACGTCTAGTAAGGTCATTGTAATATTCAGCGGAAACGTCCTTGTTACATCCTTTACAACAAACACTCTCAATGTATAAAACACGTTTTCCTGAAACAGCACAAACGATCGATTTTTTCGTATCATCCTCAATCGTTGTATTATTAACAGTCGTATTAGTCGTATTGATTTGGCTATTAGATAAAATAGAATTCTTACCAATAGCCGTATTAGGACCTGAGCCCATGGGTAACATTTCCTCTTCAGCCGCCAAGCTCTTAGGTGTTACTTCTTCTAGACGCGGGGCTTTCGCTCCACAATCCTGACAAAATAATTCTCCAGGAAATATGACACTACCACAACTACATTTCATTTGAACGCTAATTTACACTTAATCAATAGACTCAGGCTCCTCAATCTCAGTATCAGAATTTGACATAAAAGGATCTTGAACAATTTCAATACTTTCAACATTAATGGATCTAATTCTCTGGTGCATAATTCCTCTCACCGATACAAATTTTAAATGATATTCATGAAAATACGTATCTTGAATAGGCAATACCTCAGCCCTGTAAAGCTTGTAAACTTTAGTAGGGCTAATATATAAATAAGCTATATATCCATCAGACTTAGAGCCTGATGAGTATTGTTTCATGAGTATATAACCATTGTATGTTTCCATATTTTGTTTTTATAATTCCCTTCCGCAATTAAAACAGAATTTAGTACCCACGGTATTTTCAACAGATTGACAACCCATACACTTGATGTAACCAGGCGCAGGCGCTTGGTTCATGTTATTGTTAGAAACAATAGCATCTATCGAATTATTTCTAGTAGTATAATCCAATGATTTATCTTGCGTATTATCTAATCTTTGCTCAGTTCTTTCAAGCCTTTCCTCCGTTTTTTGTGCCTGCTGCTGATGAGTTTGCAATAAATTGCCAGACATAGTTGCGGTAGTGTCCATCATTTTATTCATCATTTGCATCTGCAATTCCATTTGCTTTTGCATAAATGACTCCATTTTAGCTTGATTTTCCTTCGCATCTGCAGCAGCGGTACTACTCGAAGAAGCAGCAGCATCTGCTTCAAATTTCTTAGCTAAAGCGGCCGCCGCATCAGGTGAAATATTAGGATTTGCTGCCATAATTTGTTCAAATGACATCCCCTTATAGGTCTCAGCCATTTGTAACTCTTGATCAAGTTTTTGCTTCTCAGCTTGAATAGCATGTTCATTAGCTAATTTTTGCTCAGCCATTTCCATCTCTTTCAACTTAGCCATTCTAGCCATCTGAGCTTCCATCTCTTTATTATCTAAATCAATTTCAGTCTCACGAGCGCGCGCCCTTAATTCAATCTCTGTTTCAGCAGCGGTACGGCTTCTTTTTAATTCTTGGTAATACTTGCTATCCTCATAATCATCAATTTTTTTCCATTGCTCAATCTCAAGCTCAGTATAACCAATTTCAGCCTGCAAGGATTTTCTTCTACGATCAATTTCTAATTGTATTCGCTTATCGCCTATTTCATATTCCCACTCTAAATTCTTTCTATCAATTTCAAGTGTATTATTCAGTTGCATTAATTCAACTGAATGGAATCTAGCGATATCATGATCTTCACTACGCTCAGTAATAGACCTTCTTAGATTTTCTAAATCTTCATCTTTTAGGAGACCTGTTTTTTCAATATCTATTAAAGCTGACCGTATTTCTTCTTCATTACTAGCCTCACGAATTCTTCTCTCTCTAGACAACACCATTCTGAACTTTTCAAGTTCATCCTCTTGCAACAAACCGTCATTATTAATCTTACCTAATTCAAAAGCTTGATCTCTATCTGTGGTGGCTTCAATTAAGGCTTGCGAGTTAGTTTGATTTGTTAATCGGTTTCTAAACTCTTGAGTGCGAGCAAGCAAGTCTAATTCTTTTTCGCTAACCGCTAATTCACCCTCCTTTTTTCTAATGCGATCTAACGCTTCATTAGAGGTTGAAACAGTTACAACACGCTCAATAATGATTCCGAAAAAACTATTATTCGTATCTAACGCAATTTTTGATTTTATCTTCTCAACTAAATCATCAGATAAACTAGTTGAATTTAAATCTTCATCTTGCAAAACACTCTGAATAGAGGCTTTAATCAAAGGACGAATTTCATTCGCAAGATCTGAGAATGTCACATTCTCCTTATCTCCTAAATAATGCTCTGCAAATTTTTGGAAGTTATCAATTTTGAAATAAGCCTCAAATCCAATATTGGTATCAAGTACTCTCGTTTTAATCGCATTAGGTCCCTCAAAACTAATAGGCAACATAAAGCTTTTATCGAGCTTTAAGGTAATAGAAAACAATTTATTTTTCTTCATCCCCTCAATCACCGTCGTAATTGTATTCTCCTTTTTAGGATCAATCACACTCTCATTGTGATTGATTTTATCCTTTACCTTTTCACCTAAAATTAAATTAGACAGGAACGTAAATCCACGCTTAATTCCAGATGCAGCGCCACCCTCTCTTTTGTCTAATACTTTCTTTAATTTCTCAGGCTCTAAAAAGTCATAAGCTCCACCATGTAATTCAGCGATTAATTCTCCATTAGCTTTAATGAATGCAGTAGTACCTTCATTAATGACGATACCACGAGCGCCATCATTTTCAGCCATCTGAGTTTCATTAAATCGTCTAGCTAACTCCCCTGCTTGTATGTTCCAAAAAATTCTATCTTTTATTTTTCCCAAAGCATCACCCTGAGGCGCTGTAGTAGTATTAGTAGCTTGAACGGAAGGCTGAGGAGTGACTGGCTGCGCCACTGCGGGTGCAGATGCCAATTGCGATGTTCCACATTTTCCGCAAAACTTAGCACCTTCTTTTAGGTCAGCATTACATTGAATACAATTCATAATATTTTATTTTGACGTGATTACTTTTTTTATGGAGCCTTCAGATGAGCAATTGACGAAGTATAGCTTATTCTTTAAAGCATTTTTCTGTTTTTTACTATACATGTACAGATACTGTTCACTTGATGTTGACTTTTTGTGTGTTATTTTTTGAAGCTCTTCCGGCCTCAAATCATACTGTTGATACAGCTCTTGCTGAATAATTTTAGATATTTTATCGAATTCAGAATCAACCGCCGCTCTAACTGCCTCTAATATGTTTTGTGGCTTCGATTTATTAAAAATCTCTTCTGAAATAACCTTCGCAGGCACTTTCTTTGCGGAAGCAACTTTGTGTTTGGTATTATAATCAATAGACCCATTAAATGGTCTCAAAGCTGGATCCCCAAATAAATTAAATTCAATGGCCGTCACTAGAGATAAATCAATTAATGAATAATCATCTTCAAACTCTGCCGAATCTATATTATCTACTCTAGCTTTTGATAAGGCTTGCCCCATTGTCATGTTATCAGATATCGAGCCTAAGATGGATTGAGCAATGATATCGGCAGAAAATAAATAATAGGTGCTAGAACCAAAAGCAATTCTAGAAGAACCGAAATAGGCTAGCGTTTTTTTATGTATTGAATTCAATAACATAGAATTCGAAGTATCATAGCCAATAAACTTAGCCCCATAACATGCCTCAGTAATGATGATGTTATTTTTCTCCATTCTCGATATTTGATCTGTCGAAATTGCTGGATCGTAATCACCGAAAAAATGAGGTTGTTCAGGAGCATCACTACCATGTAAATTAAAATATAAAATATCTGAAGCTTCATCAAAAACTTCATCTACAGAATAGAGACTAACATCGGGTGAGAAATTGATGTCTTTATTTTCAATTGATAAACTATCCAAAACCGTTTCTGAGGCATCCTGCCATCCTGATGCACTTAACCCAAAACAATTTCCAATTTCAAACCCTTGACTTAAAGCCAAAATAACTTTGTCAAAATAATTTGTTAATTGACTTTTATTAAAATCTTCGCCAAAAGGAAGTCTACCTACATGAAGTTTAACATCCTCATAGTAAAGTGAACCATCCCAAGCCATTTCTTCAACATCATACGATTTTAAATATGAATAAGGAAGATCAGTGTCATAATCAAAATCAGGAACATCTACGTCTACCCAATTATCAAAAATAGGCATAGGAATAATCTCTGTACCACCAATAATAAAAAGATATTCGGGCTGAATTTGTTGCTTATCGTAAAATGTAGAAAGTTCATTTACATAAGTTTGCCAACCTTGATCTTTTAATCTCGTAGAATCAATATCATAAACTATATATTGATGGCCAAAATTCGAAAGTTTAACCGAATAGTTTTTGATCAAATTATAAATTTCATTAGAAGTGGTCCTAGACTGCTTAGCTATTTTTCTAGTATCCGTAAAAATAATTCCATAGCTAGAATACCCAGATTTAAATGCCTCTAAACGCTTAGATGGGTCTTCATCATCCAAAGAATCCACTACCGGTTTTTGCCCTGGAATTGGTGGCATCTTAGGTTTAGATGGTCCGGAGGAAAAAGATGGCATTGCCGGAGGTGTAAATTGGCTAGGAATGATTGGAGCAGACTTAATGCCTGAAAAAATATCTTGGTTCGATTCCTCTTCTTTAGGTAAAGGCGCGCCACAATCTGGGCAAAAATTTCCATTTCTAGCCTCAGCATCTAGCTTTATTCCACACTCAGTACAAAAACTCATATTAATTCAATTATAAATGATACCGATGAATTCTCCTTTACGCTTTCAATACCTACTTTTAACAATCACAGAAAAACAAAATACTCTTCGTTGAGTTGATTATACAATTTTATAAAAAAAATTATAATTACAATCAATTCAATTAAACTAATAACAAATATATCATATATTTATAATGCAAATATATCTTACATTAATTTTATTTAAATTACATCATTAATACAATGTCAATTCATTCCTTAAATTTCTACCTATTGAATAAAATAAAAGTCAAAAATTTTTACTTTTATTTTAGAGCAGCAAAAACATTTCAATGGCATATTAGAGCCGTTAGTCTTCAAGATAAAAAACTAGAAAACAAGGTGCTTGATAGTATCAACATCATGTATTCCAATTTTGAAAACAACTCATTTAATGACTCAAGTATGGAATCTGCTGATTTAGTAAATACTAATTTTTCTGGCAGCAGCTTTAGGTTTACACATTTAAAATTAGCAAATTTTACTAGATCCACACTTATAAATTGTGACTTTGAGAGCGCTAACATGCACAATAGCGACTTTAGCAATACCAATTGTGAAGGGGGCAATTTCCGTAAAATAAATGGTATGCATGCGGATTTTAAATATTCTGATCTTACAAAAACCAATTTCTCAGATGCTAATCTCAGGAGTGCTAATTTTATTGGTTGTGATTTAGATGGAGCTAACTTTAGCGGAGCAGATTTACGAGATGCTGTCTTTAACAAAACCGACTTAAGCAAATGTAATTTTAGTGGCGCTAATTTAAACGAAGCGTTTATTAACGGGAAAAGAGATTGAAATACCATATCGGAATAATGCAAATGATATAACAGTAGAGTTAAGATATATATTCAGAAAATTATTTGAAAGAATTTAAACAAGAAGTTAAACAATTAGTAAAGTTTTCTGACCTAGTCTAGATTAAAAAAAATTAATCGTTTCGTGAATCATGTCACTAATTAAGAAAATAGGCTGCCGCAGCTAAGGCACTTCTTCTACTTGGGCACTCTAATTTTGCAATTTTTCTGTAAGATTGATAATCAATAAGGTAATCTCCTTCTAATTTGGCAATTTTCCTATAATCCGAATATCTGATAATATAATTGCCGTCAAACTTTAAAAGCTTTTTGTAGGAATTGTATGAAATAATATAATCTCCATCAAACTTGTAGAGTTTTTTATATGATGAATAATCAAGAACATAATCGCCTTCAATTTTCAAAACTTTTCGATACGATGAATAATCAAGGATATAACATTGTGCATCCGCATGTTGAATCCCAAACAGTAATATCAAAACTATAACTATATTTTTCATTGCTTAAAATGGTTTAAATCAAATAAGAATTTATTTTTCCAACACCATAAACCCGGCCTTTTCATGTGTCATGTGCTTAGTCGTTTCACCCCAAACCTCTTGTAGACGGGCTTGTTCACTTAAGCTGCTCGTGTAGGTTAAGTGGTTCACATCCTTGTTTTTGATGGCTTCCAGGGCATCACGAACAGGTAAGATTCGAAATCCTTTGTTTGTACTGACATAAGTGGGAACGAAATTAGTACTACTAATCGTCACTTCGCCTGTCGCTATATTCTTGATTAATTTCATCTTGACGATGATACCACAATCAGTGTATTGTTTTCTTTGAGATGAGACAAAGTTGCCCATGGAGTAAATGGTAAATCCCTCCTTATAATCTGGGGATTTCACGTTCGTAGGCTGCAACACGTGTGGATGAGAGCCAAAAACAAGTAGCCCCCCATTTTTGTGGATAAAATTGGCGACTATTTTTTGGGAATCACTTGGATATCTTTGGTACTCATTACCCCAATGAACAAAGACCATTACGACGTCAGCACCGGATTTCTTTGCATTTTGGATATCGGCCTTGATTTTCAAGGTATCAATCAGATTAACACAAAAGTCCTTTCCTTTAGGGATAGGAATCCCATTCGTTCCATAGGTGTAGGCTAAAACGCCGAGTTTGGTATTATTCTTCTTCAGAATTAAGGGAGTATTTCTCTCAGCGGCAGTGCGAGCAGTTCCTGTATGTAATAAACCGCGTTTGTCCAGTTCCACAATCGTCTTTTCCACTCCTGCAAATCCACGATCTAAGGAGTGATTATTTGAATTAGTCAATACATCAAAACCAGCATTTTTAAGCGCATCAAGGTACTCAACCGGGGTATTAAACATGGGAAAACCGGTGAAGTTTGCAGCCGCGCCAGCCGTTACGGTCTCTAGATTACCTAAGGTAAAATCAGCATCCGCTAAATACTTTTTAACGGGTGCGAAGGTGGGATTGAAGTCGTATCCTGAATCCGTTTTGGCTAACTTATATTGCTGTGAATGGCACATTAAATCTCC
>JACCDI012155217.1_pt1 | contig 15079 bp, 7 predicted proteins | sample 7442791 | NCBI WGS metagenome assembly JACCDI01 (sample SAMN15323434, study PRJNA562643) | freshwater metagenome | isolation source: river surface water | place: USA:Blue River Watershed | collected 2017-08-15 | reverse complement strand
ATTGATATTGTCTGAAAATTATTTCTGAATCAACAAGAGGCTGTGCCAAGTTCCATCACCCTGCACATATGTCTTAATGTCAGTGCAGAAAAGTTCCTTCAAAAGTCTAAAGCACACAATGTACACCACATGCACATAAAATGGATACATTGATGAAACCTTCTGTATTGATAGTAATCATGCAACATCATCCAGATTCATTACATAATACTATGAAAATAAACTATCAACTATGGTATGCACCTATACAGATATACGGCACATCCACTGAAATATACAATGTCTTATGACTATGACTTCATAATATGTTTTGGCAAAGGAAAAAATGAAATAGGGCTCAATTTCCTTTCTCTCCCAGTCCCCATTCACCATTCACATTAAGCCTTGAACTTGAGTAATAATACAAGCATCAATCTGACTTTATTGTTTTTACACTTGGACTGTGGAAAAATAGGTAAAATTGAACAAAGTCAATAATATTAATGAAATCAAATGTTGCATTATCAAATAGAATTGGAAAAAATACAAGAACATACCAATACACTGTCAAAATAACAGAACAATAATTTCATTTATCACAGAAGAATGGGGGGAACTTGTAAAACATTTTTAAGAATTAAAATGTGAGCAAATCACTAGAGTTATTGATAAGATATTTTATCATATAGCATTACCATTCAATTCATTTCCATCTAACTTTAACAATATTTTCAATTCTTTAAATTGGCAAAAAACAAGATGTCACAATAATGGAAAACAACAATTAGGGAAGCCATCACTGAACATATATATAAGCTATACCTGAAAAGAAAATATGTGTCAACTTTAAATATTGAAGCATAAGAACCATGAAACATGATGAATCAGTGCTTAATTAGTATTGATGGAAGCGGGTTTTATATTTTCTTTTCCAACATAAGTAAAGAAAATTATTCTATTTTTTAGATAGTATGGCTTTATTACTTCAATTATCCTCATGAAAAATAGGAACAATGGACATGTTTAGTTCTAGGTTTGATCCTCCCAAATCAATCTTCATTTGAAGCTAAATCTACATTTATCCTGCAACATCAAATCACACTGGAATCCTGTGTAAACACATATTGTGTAGACTTGGTTTCTAAGCATTTGATACATGATACATATAGTTATTGTTAGGATGGAGAGTTTTGAGATTGTCAATATTTCCTGAGATAAAAATGGGATGTATATCAAAAAATCATTTACATTTTTATATCAAATGCAGTCATCAAAGCTGAAATTCATAGTGTTTATGAATTTTATACCCTGGTTGTTCTTATACATTGACTTTTAAGGAGTGGTGGCTTCGGATTCGTCCCAAAAAGAAAAAATGGTCACAATTTTTAGCAACATTGAAACTTTGGTGACAAAAACCAAAACACCAAATTCTACTGTTACAATGATGAATAGTGATTGTTTTTAACATAGCTTTGGAAAAATGTTCCTTTCCAATTAATACCAAATTAGATATTACCATGCAATAATACTTCTGAACTCAATGACAAAAATCAAGACCTCCATGTCATTGTCACACCCTTTGGCAAGTACAAACATGAATAGTTACCAATGGGACTAAAATATGCTCCAGGTGCACAATATGTCATGGAGAACATATTTTGTGATGTCAAACACACTGAAGTCTGTTTAGACCACATTGGTGCATTCCCCCCAGTTGAGAACACTGACCACTCTTGTGAGGCAACATCCTCCATTGAGTTGAGGCTAATGGCTTCAATATGAACCCACTGAAATGCTTGATTCAGAAATCTGACTGGCTTGGCTAATGGCTTCCCCCAGTTGGTTTCAAGCCTTGGTACAAAACGTTTATGACATCTTATGAATTCAATGGCAAAAAAACACACAAATGCTCCACAGTGTGATTTATTACCAGGGAATGTGAGCAATAGGTGTGCCTCACTTTCCATGGAGTCTTGAAATCCACCTTCAAATGAATGATGGCATGAAGAAAAACTTCAAGCTAATGGTATCCCTTATGCAATTGTCTCTGTGCAAATCCCAATCACAAAATTCTTTGTCACATCTACACTGTTGCATCTAAGTACAAATGTATGCATACATTGATGGCTTATTGTTTGCAAATGATCAAACATACCCAACTTAATTATATATTTGGAGACAAGAAAATTTTTTAACTATTATGATATCAACCAAATTTTATATGATGGTGCTTGGTACTGAATTACACATTCACACTGATCACCTTAACATTACTACTGTCAAAACAATACCTGATCACAACCAACATCACCTCAATTACTTTGAATAATATATCCCATATGCATATGTCCACTTCATTTCAGGTACCAATGATAAATTCACTGACACAATGTATTTTCTTGAAAGACTTGATGAGTCCATTGCTTCAAAGGAAAAGAAAACATTCAGACTTAAGGACTCCATATCCAAAGAATTAGAATTTTGAATGATCAATTACTTGTCACGTGCTTCCTCCACATGTTCCACTTCAGAGTTTGTACAGTAACCAAAATGACTACAAATTGATCTTTGATAAAGCAACTGAGATTCACAACATACTTTGTAAATATAGTATTCAAAAAATCCTGTCATATACTTTAATAAACCCTTGACAACAAAGAAATCATTTCCTGTGCCTCACCATGTGATCATGTGATAACAGTAATATGCAGCCAAAAATTTCTTTAATCAACTCCATAGTTAGATCACTATTGCTCTGAATCTATGCTATGCATAGACAGCTTGGCTAAAGACAAATGTATGCAACACCACAGAACTACTTTGCTTGGGATGAGTATCAATCAACAATGACATCTTGTCCTGACCATGGCCTGCTCCCTGACAGGGACATTACAGGATTCCCTTGTGAGGAAGTTGTGGCCAAATAAATTGGCCTATGGTTGGATCCAACTATCCAACCTCTCACAGTGAACTTTAGACCTATGATTTAACTTACAATGAAAAACCAAAAATCTTGTCAAGATAATAAGAATTTTTGAAGAATCAAGTGACCATATTGATAAAACACTTAAGCAAACTTTTACTACCCACTACCAAAAACCAATATAAGTCATTAATGACGATGGGGGTGTGTATACTGCGTTTGCTTTTGCTCATCTTGTATGGGTGTTTCATATCAAAGCGGTGATATTCACAACAAAAAATCCACAGTCAAAAGCCAATGCAAACAAATACATTAGAATGTTTCAAAAGTGTTGAAAACACTCTTGCTTGCTAATTTCTCACCCTCCTTAAGCCTGTTGCAATGCTGCTTGATTTATGGATGATGACCTGGGTACTGAAATGCATTAATTATATTGAAAGTTTCAACTACATTGCAAGCCAACTAAGGAGGACTACTGTTCTCTTGAAACATGTTTTTCAAATCCCTTCTTCTTGTAGATTGATAGGAAATATTTCCCATGAGAGAACAACTTGTTAATAATTCTCTTGTATGTGCCAAAATGCATGGACTATGCTATCCAGATTAGTCAAAGACTCCTTAAAAATGACAAAACTATCAAATGCAAATTGCAGCCAAACACTTGTTGGTCCATTGAGATTCAAAGAGTCAATGCCAATGTAACAGTGACAAATATTTTATAGCATGATATTTTGGATTGTATAAATAATTGGATCACCTTGCCATATAAAGCCCACAGTAACTAATACCAATCATGTTAACATGTTTCCCCATGTCAATTTTGGAGTGAGGGGGTGTTATTTCCAGTTGCACATCACCTTGATTGCTGGGAATCCTTCTTTGTGGACTCCATTGTCTCCTTTCTGTCTTTGGTTTTGTTACGTAAGGACACACCAGACACTTATCCTATCAATTTCTTTGCCCACCTTTTGATGATTCTAAAATATTGTTACCCAAAACTGGGAAAATCACACATCACAGTGATGTACACACCAGTGAGTTTTATATTTGATCATTTGGGAAATATTGAAAGGGACCAAGTCATTTCCCACTTTTGTGTAATATCCACCATTGTAATTTTCAATCATCAGTACAGATATAGTCCTGATTTTCGGAGATCTCTTGTTATTTTTCAACATCTTTCACACCAAAAATGCCAAAGAAGCCTACTGTATGGCAAATATGAAGGGATAAGCTCAGTTGTCTCAGAACGATTTGATGATTGCATGAGTGAGGTGTGTTTCAACAGAAGGCATGGGAAAAGGGATGATCTACAATATTGAAACCTTGGATTCATTTGGTATTTAGAGAGGAGTCTGGGAAAAGAATGCTATGTGGACACTTTAAGCAAATAACAAGTCTGAAACAACCTTGAGTGTAACTTCTTTGCAATAGATGATATTGATCCCAAGTGCATGTCATAACAGTGAAAGAGGTCAATGTTTTGAACAGAATTCTGAGAAACATGATAGGATGAAAGAAATCTTGAAGCATAATTTCAAAAAGGCCTTTGATTTGATGCAAATATAGGGGGTTCATGGTGCTGTTTGTCCAGAGGGTTTAATCTTTCTTCGTAGTTGATTTGAAAAAATGTTTCTGGGTACAGCATCTGCTATTGTTGGTTTGGGAAAAAAGAATAATAGTGATAAAGAAAATTTGATTAGTTACATGTTTGTAAATGGAATGAAAACAATGATTAGAAAATGATAAGCCAAAGCAGTTGTTAGAAAACATCTCCAACATGATGAAAGCTACAATTTTACTTGCTTGCCAAAAATGGCTTCATGTCAACAGCCAAGCAGTCAAGCGGATAGGAGTGACAAAGTAATCAGTTACCAAAACAAATTTTGGTTAAAGTATTACCTGCCGAAAACAAATTTAAAAGGGAGGAAATCATTGGGAAGTGCCAAAAATTTTCCACAATCAAAGTTTTTAAAGAATAATAAGTTGTTTAGATCTGCAACAAATTTCAAAGGTGTCAAGGCCAACATTATCTGTAAAATATTGACAACTAACCAGTATATGATATCCAATGAATAACATCAATATTCACTTTTTCAATTGTAATTTATAGTAAAGTAAACCTTACTAATAGGGAATACAACAACATTAATGAGAAGACTGGGACTTTGTAAACAGCGACTTTGAATTATTCAAATAGTTACAATCAAATGGAAACCATTCTCTTGCCTATGGTTTACCAAACAACCCATGTAATAATGTGGACAGGACAACTGAAACTGGGATCATGGACAATTGAAACTCAAATGAAATCAGAGATTAGAGGTGAATGACAGCTGGGGATATCATCCTGAGTTCATTGTAAATAGATTTACAAAATCACAATTAAATATAAAAAATTTGCAAAACTAAATTTTGCTTACAGAGAAAGTGGTGAAATGTGTCTTGCATGCAACAATGTATTTTTCAGCTGCAATCAAGTGGTGTAGCAACAAAGTCTTTAATTGATGAGGATTTACATTCTCTTCAGGATGCAGGTAACAATGAGCCCATGCAGAAATATATGAGTTGTGATCATTCAAAGATCAACTATACTTGCAAATTCAAGTTGGGTGGTGTCACACATAATCATGATGTGAATGATGTGAAATCTAGTGTTGGACAGTTGTTGGCATTGCTCAACATGGATTCAAAACAAATTTATTTATTTTGTTATTTTCCATACCAATATTGGGAAAAGTATTTGTATGCTCATGATGAAATGTAATGCCTAAATTAACATAACACTTTACTGTGTGTTTTTTATTGTCCCTTCAAGCATCATATACCTACTGTCTAAGGGCTAGTATAAAGCCTTATGTAACATAGCTTGTGATATGTAATCAAAACATTTCCATGTACTCTGAATGCAACAACAAAGAAACCAATTTTTGCAAAAGTTGCTAAACAAATTCAACTTTTTCGTGCAATGTCAAACATCATTCCCACAAAAATGACAAACAGATCATGCCAGTTCAGGGGTTGACAACATATATAACTACATTTACACTCTCAACACAATAGGGTAAAAATGATCAAAAAGGCGTTGAAATTAATTTGCCAGTGTAGCAAATGTTTGATTTAACAATTTCCCTAACTGCAACCATCATGCCAAAGTCAGCATAAACTTCCACCTCAGAACCTCCAGCAACAATCAAAACAACCAACATTCTTTTATGGGTGTGTGTAGCATGTATCCCCACAAGTGCAATGACAATTATCAGAATACCTGATCATCCACTCAATTACCACCACACCCAGTCAGTTGAGATCAAGATCATGGCTGATGTTGTGGTTGGGGTCTCAAATCAAGAGTCTGAGATCCTCAATGCTTATACATTTTGTTGCACATTACTGCAACAACATAGATGTGAGGTATACTCAAAATATTCTCATGTATGCTTTCATGGTTACTCTTATTAACTGATTGATCGATTTTTCCATTGAAAACAACAAAAAAATAATAATGGATTGAAGTTTGATAAGTAGATAAATCCATTTTTGAATTTTGCTGAATTCTTTTTGAAAAGCACATAGGAATTAAGAATCCAAAATAAATTGTAGTCCATGAACATAACAATGATGCATGTGAAAAGATGTTTGTCAAGTTAATTAAAAATATCATACTTACTATTAAAATTGGATGGCCCTCTTAATATAGACTTAGGTTCATACAAAAATCTGACTCCATTTTGTTTCCCACTACAGGAAGTGCACCACAATAAATTTCACAAAGATTGAATTTACTAGGAACACACACCTTTTATGTGTATTAACCTTCAGACACTAGTATCCTTCTCATAATTGTTAAAAATTCTCATACATAAACTGTAGCATATTAGGTTTAATAATTGTATATGATATATCTTTGATGTTTTTAACAATATTGGTATGATCAATATTCAAGTCCAGTTTGTGTACATGACATTTGAAAAATGAACAAATATTGATGGTTTTTACAAACCTAATAACTTAAACCAATACAAATAGCTTTTTGACTTGAGTTCAAACATTGAAACAAATTTATTTATTTCATAGTAGATATAAATTGTTTGCATGTGTATATTGTTCATCCAGGTCAAATCAACATCCCCATATTAAGACTATAAACTTTTTCTGTCCATGTTGTTGAATATAATAGCTGCCTTGAAAATATTGAAACTCTTACACCACTAGAGCAATGTTTGTCCAACATCATCCTAAAATATTACCAAACCTTTGTATGGAGCAATCATAATTGTTGAATTGAACCCACATGTTATCACAGCCAAGAAATGAATACCCCCTAATGCTACAATAAATAAACTGAGGTATTTACACAATGGGTCATTTGTAGGAATTCAAAAAACATATGGCATGTGATGAACAAATGTCACATTGTTTGGAATGATGTACACAGAAGATCTAGCATCTGCAAAAGTAAAAACCAGTGCTACAGAGAGTGCAGTGTAAAATAAAAAGTGCATTAATTCACCTTGTATTGATTCACTGTGCATCGAAAGTTATAGTTCATTGTCAGATGTGTCAATCCCAATCAAATCACAATCAGAAGAACATCAGAAACACCATTTTGGCAATGAAATACTACTATGTTGATAAATCTATAGTAAAATTATAGATATCATCATTTTGAATTGACTCTGAAGGTCACTTAATAAAATAGTCTCTGTTTTGTTATGAGTAATGAGCGAAACTCTTAACCAAACATGATTGATAAATTTTTGATCCATGACACTTGTGGTGGAATGTGAAATATAACAGGGAAAGCATCATATGTTACTGAGGCAAATATATTGATAGATCAGTATTGACAAGAGTATAGTTGAGTTGCAAAAGTTGCTAAAAACACCATTTTCTTGAATGGCATATTCAAATAATCAAATTCTGATGGAGAATATTTCATTTCTTTTTTGTATTCAACCATGATGTGAAATATTTTTCCCATTCAAATGTTGTCCATGTGGCATTATTCTGTGTACCATGTCAGGGTGTTCAAGGTTGGCATTTTTAACTAACCCTGATTATATGGCAAGAGCTTGAAGCATCTTTTCACATTTTATTCTTCACTTAGTTGTTTGGGTATCCTATTTTTGACAAATTAGATCTAACATTTAAGATTTATGGCTTAATTTTACATGCTTGAAAAATATTAATGGCGATTTTATAGCCAAAAGAATGTACAAATTTTATTAGTTCTTTTTTCAATTTGTTACAAATGTTTTAAAGAGATGTGGCATGTTTACATGAGATCTATTTTGTAACTGAACAACAGCTCAATATGGCCAACCCTGAATTTTTCTATTTTTCAGTTGATGGTAATCACAATATCCACTGCAACTGCAATGAATGAAATGAGACCAAAGTAGACATAATGGCCACTACATAATATGGGTGACTGTGTGCAAGGGTTTTATTTCATCTGGCATTTTTGCACCAATTCATTTGCATAACTAAATGGAGTTGGGTTTGTAACGCCAGTAAAAAAGTAACTTAAAAACATTTTATTCAATTGGTAATATTGCACCCCCCTAGACCCCCTCACCTCCATAATTATTATTCACCTCAAACTCTTTCTTGCTGCACAATTTTTACCTTGCAATCCAAGAAATGATGTTTTTTTTTGTTGGAGACATTTTCCTAAATGTTGATTCACCGGAATTTTATATTTCTTCCTTCATTCAACTAAGAGATTTGTCTGAAAATGAAATTGACTTGGTTTTCAAGCATGTCAAAATTGATTATTTGGTCATTGTTCAATGAAAAACATTTTTACAATATGACCCACTGTCCAGAGTTTGTTGCCATTTGCACCTTTTCTTGTATACTTTCTCTTTGGTTGGCAATTCATATTATTGTAGCAGAGTGTTCAGATCAGGAGCTCCAACTGCAGGACTTCACTCATAATTCTCTGCACTTCAGAAGCAATATGAACCATAGATATTTTATATGTTATCTTCCTCCATCTCTTTTATTTTTCTTCCCTTGGAATAAATAATCTGAAGTAACGTGATCTCCATCAGAAGTAGCCAATGTTCTACCATGATTATTGCAGCTACCTCTGTTTCAAGTTGTCTTTTTGGATGTGGCACTGTGAGTGCCAGTGTCTCATTCTTCTTTCAGGTTCAGAATACAAAAGGAACCGTCACAACTGGAGAATTGAAGGAGATCATAAGAAATGTCATTTGCCTGTTGCACTTCAGTAATGGTGACTTGTAGTTTATCATCACAACTTGCTTTGCACAATTTATGGCACACCTTTGGTTCCTGGACAAATGCTTGAGGGCAAGGGACAACTCCAACTTCCTCCCAACACCTAAGACACTTCTCCAAGCAAAATGGAGAGTTCAAGACATCATTATATCCACCAATGCCAGTCTCAGGACCCAATTCATCATGTTTGAAAAGTCTAACAAAATAAAGTAGAAAGGATATGGCTTTGTTTATTGATGATAATAAAATACTATCTTGAAGTTACCACCTCCCTGGTCAGTCTATTGCAAGAAATCAGTGATGTTTGGGGCCGGAATCGAGGTAGAATCAAACGTTCAAAACTTGGTGACATATATTGGATTGTTGTTTCTGCTCAGTCCACTATCAATTTTAATTTGCTTGCCTTCTACATCATCACAATCTGGTTTGAGCGGAATATATGCTGTTTATGATTAAATATCAAATTCTGCTTTGTCCATTCCATATTTTCATTCAACTCAAAGGTGTAGAGAAAAAATATATACTCATCAAATCCAGAGTTATATTTAATTCCATTCGTGAGTCTTACTTTTTCAAGCCAAATTCTCTTGCTGTCTATTGTTTTTGCTATTGTAGAAAATCGGGAGTGCAGTGGAAGGACTGATCCAATTGAATTGCTGCCTGTGAATAGTGTTGTTGATTGTGATATTTTTCATACAAAATGGCCACAAGAGATGGAACACATCCATCAAAAAATGAAACTGTTGGTTGTCTCTCTCACTAAGTCTTACTTCCACCTAAAGTAAGACAACTCTCATGTAAATTTAGAGTGCAATACTTCTGCTTCACTGGGACAATTATTATTCCAATACATCATTTCCAACAATTTTCAGCCCAAATCCATGATCATCAAGAGTGGCCTACCAGTTCTTGTGCCACCAAATCAGATTGCTAAAATATTTCCACCTAACCCACCTGTCATCAAATAGGTCACTAGCAGTAGCCTTAAAGTCCATAGTCACCTTGCAAAATCAATCACTGAAAGAGATAGCTTGAGTTGTTTATATTGTTCAGTGTTCAATATTTTTACTCACTTGGTGCACAAACAGTTTTGCAGTATTCCTTCCAGTCTCCACATTGATTTGGCAAATCTTCTTCAAGTCTCAAATACAGTCAACAGAATCTTGGAGGCATCATCAGAAACTACACTGTAAGGCATCTTCCATATAGAATTTCCAGCTATTTTATTTCCAAAATATTTCCTGATCATGTGACCTGAAAAAGTAAGTGTATATTTAACTAGTTTCAGTTGCAATGACATGACCCCCATTCTCCATTCTCCACTCGCCACTCTCCATTCTTTTTTCTTGATTCCTTGATTTTCTATTGTTGTTTCTGTGTTGTTGAGTTCCTCTTGATTTTGGCATTTTGTTGTTGTTGATTTTGTTGCTGTTATTGAAGATATTGATGTGTAGTTGTCAGACTTGGATTGATTGACAGCCACTTTTGAGATTTTGATGCAGTTGAGACCACTAGACAGTTGTTTTGCTGCTAGTGATGGCAACAAGGCAATGAGGCTTATAGGAGGGGGCTATGTCTTGGTATTGTCAACAAACTGCCATTTGAAGAGCTCTGTAATGGCATTCTTGTTCAGTACAACCAATGAAATCTCATAGACTTGGTTCATGGAGAGGTTTTGGTTGACATTGCTGGAACCATTTGGGAATTGGTTTCTATTTTGGAATGAATAGCAAATTTTTCACATTTGAAGGTAAATTGAACCATACTGATATGTCTCATTTTGATTGTTGTAGTGCTTTCCAATTGATTCTGGAAACAATTGACCAATTTTTGGAGTGTTTCATAGGAGATTCATTTTTGAGTTGAATGACTGTCATTTGTTGCTTGCATATCCTTTATTCTATAAGACCAAACTCAGCTCCAAGAGAAAGAGCTGAGGGTTCTATCACACACTTTTGAAAAGGGAATCATGTGCTTGAGCCATTGGTCAATAGATAAACATTCAAATATCAATGATTATTACATTTTATGGTTCATTTTCTCAAAGGGGTGCAAAAATGAATCTGTTCAGGCAAAATCAGGTTTCTGTAACACTTGGACTCAACCATCATTAAACTTGTACAGCATTGATGTGCAAATTTTCTATCTTGAGCAAAGTGAAAAAGTGATGTTCCCAACTATTTTTCCTTGCAAATGAAATAAAATAACTTAAAAATAATTAGTGTACTTTTGTATATTCTTCATTGTAGCAAATGATGTGGGATTTCATTTGGTATGTCATGTGCTTTGCAGCTATATTAATGGTCACATACAATGGAGCCAAAGATGTCCACTACTACACAGCCAAGCCACAAACCTCATATTTTCATCAGTTTTGCACCTGATCAAATTTCTACACCAAATCATACCAAGAGCACCCCTAGAACAGAACCACTCTCCATGCACCAAAGAATGATTCCATACCATTTTGTTGATTTCCATTTTGTTGCAGCTGAGTGATGTGCTGTCCAATTGGAGCCCCATGCTTGATCCATGCTTTCTTTGCCTGGCCTACACAATAATCAACAATATCTCAGGTATTCAGTAGAATTAATTACTAAAATAAAAGTATGTTTAACACATAAGCTTAGTAGAATATCCAAACATGAGAAAATCTGGTTTCACGAGTAGCTACAGTCTTGAAATTCGGCGGCTTTCGCCATGGTTGAGGGGAATTTTGGTCAACGAGCCAATCGAAGAGAAGAGGGGTAAAAAAAGCAAAAGATTGTGATGTTGGAACTAGTATAGGTTTACTGTTGAAAGATCAAAACCTCTTCAAAAGTGATTTCACAATGGCTTCACGCGATGAGGTCCCAAGTCCCAACTACATACCACTCAAGATATTGACGATATCTTTTACGAGGTCTCTCTTGCTCTCTTTGGAAAGGTAGTATTTATACCTATCATAGATATCTAACTTTACAGGTATATTTCCTTCTCATAGTAATAAATTGTAAGACTTTGTTGTCGATTTTTTTAGAGGGAATGTGTTGTGCCATCAAGATTTTTCAATGATAGAAAGGTATCAATATGATTCCTGTATATGCATACTGGTCATCACCTCGAAGATGTCATTTTGGACATCATTTCGCGCCATTTTAATATTAATGTATAGGATGACCGAATAAACCAAAAACAAATAATTCTTATATATTTATTTTTCTTAAATATAAATCTCTAAGTTTCCATTTTATTTTTAATGAAGTTGCATTATATGTATTACACTACCATTAAAATTTTATCATATTTGATTCATATTAATTTCATTACATTACAGACGCAACGACCACACTATCATCTGCAATCATGCACTTTTCATTCATAATCCGTCTCTATTGTCTACCTCTAATTATCTACCCACTTCCCACTTCCCACGGATGATTTTCCCCTTCGTCCATCCCGTATTCTCGATTCAGTAAACCTTCTATCAACTCGGTAGAAACGATACAATAGGAAAAGACCATACAATAGGAAAAGACCAAATTGAGGTGCCAATCTCGTCAATACGTTCCCACTCACCGACAGTGGTCCCAACTACGGCACATCTCCAGCAAGAGGAACGATGACATCGTCGAATCCAGAATCTCCGTCATCTGCAGCTTCAGCCGTATCCTCGTCATCTTACGCTAGAGGCGCTGACAACGACACTGGCAAGTCGAATACATCTCCTTCTCCCGTTGCAAGCAAAAATGGCGCCGGTGCAGTCGGTTCATCAGCAGATGACTCGGCCATGATCATTACTCCTGTCAAAGCAGCACCCGAAATTCACAAGGATTTGTCAAAGGGTAAGAAACGTCAGCACACGCAATTGCAGCTTGCCATCGTGAAGAAAAATATTGGAGAAAATGATAGTAAGAACAATTCAGTCACTGCTAGGTCAAAGCATGTAGTATTGAAAACTTTAGAGAAGAAGAAAAAGTCCAGTGAGGTGGCGAGATATGCCGCTACCTCTGTCATTAAGTGGCCACCTGTAGCATCAGCAAAATCCCTACCACCATTGGCCGGTAGAATTGCAGATCTTTTCGAAGAAAAGACCACAGGTGGAATGAGAAGAAAAGATCGATCAACTGAATTTACTGCAAAGGGGAAGATTGAGTTTGATGTTAATCAAGAATGTGAGTCTGTTGAAGTTTGAACACTACAAGTGTGCTTGACTCAGTAGCGGTTGAGTTTGACTGCACCAAATTCAAAATTGTGGAATTTTCACCTCTTTCGCAGGTACTTCCATCGGGCTCGTACCAAGCGGCCGCGTAGCAGTGGCAGGGTTTACGGACGGAACACTTCGCCTCTTTGACCTCACAGGAGTTTTTTCTCGCGATAGAAACGATCCTCGCAACCCGTTCACGAAAGGAACCCTCGATTTCGACGATGATGCATCGACCTCATCGTCCGATGATTCATTCGATTTTCAAACAGACCCTAACTCGAAAACACCTCACAAGATAGCCCATTTGTCAGGAGGATTGAGTAAGATCGGGAAAGGAGGCCTCGTGGACTCGCACACCAATCAGCGCTATGGAGCGGTTGCATGTCAAATCCACGCGAGAGGTGTTCATACCAGCCTTTTGATGGATGTTGCAGTATCGGAAGATGGTTTGTTTGCTTTTGGAGGAGTTCAGCGCGGATCTGTCGAGTTAGCCGCAGTCTATTTGGGTAATTTGGAAGCGCATTTGGATGTAATGCTGAGACAATCACATATACAACAGGATGAAGCGAACGAAAATCAGAAAAAGGGAATTTTAAGTTTGATCAAAGTAGATAGGCATTCTGATGCAAAGCTCAAAGGCTTTGGTGCCTGTACAAGACTATGGAATGGTTGGGAAAGGGCCAGGAGTGGAGAGCGGCCCGAATACTTGTTGTTCACCGGAAAGGGTATCAAAAATATCCACATTTGGTCCTTCAAACCATCTCTTTCGGGGAAAGAATCCGTTTGGTCTTGTCTATACGACACACAGACAAACGGCACGAGTATTAATCAGCTCTACTTTCGCCACAATGCTGCTGGTGCCCTTCAAGCTATCAGCAAGAGTGACGATCAAAAGCTTCGTGTTTGGGATTTATCTTTCGAGCAAAAACGCATTTCAGGCAAAGCATCGGCAAAAGATCGCCCGAAGCGTCCGAGCAGATACATGGACGTGGTTTCTACCGAGAGTACCATTATGAACGGCGTGATTGGCCCATATGCTTTTACCTCCGGAACTTTGGGTGAGGCTTACAATGTCATCAAAATTGTAAGCCTTGAAGGAGACATTACTTCTCCTTTCAACTTCACTGAACTCGCCTTGCCACAAGGATATTCGGGCATTGATTCACCACTGAGTAACAGACCCTCAAGAAGTGGACGTCAACAGCGCGGAGAACTTAAGAGCGTAGACCATGTTGCAGGGTTGACTTATGATGGAAGCGTCGCAGTGTTGGAAATTTCAGATGGATCAGTCCTGAACTATCTTCACGATGAATCTGGTCATCCCGTTTTGGAAAGGGCACCTGCTGAGCTTTGCAAGACTTCAATAGACATCGATGTTCCTACAACGATACCACCTTTTGGCGGTTCTCCTTCGGCTACTCATGCCAGTCGTAAAGTATGCTTGGCTAGAGTCGGAGCCGAAGGAATGGTATTGTTGGCGGTATCAAGCTATAATGAAAACGCATCCCGAGGTTCCCTAATGTTTCGAAGACTCCCACTTTCGGCCAACGACGTTACCGCAAGCAAATCCAAACGCTTTTGGGGTTTCGATGGTTTGAGACGTCGTAGGAAAGGTGAAACGACGGAAGCAGTTATCAATCTTGCTCCAACGGATTCGATTCCATCAAACGAACAAGTTAAGCCCTTTTCGAACCAAGCGACGATATCGCCCGTCCCGCTACGCTCGGTTAATAAACGACTCT
>JACCDI010619426.1_pt1 | contig 15079 bp, 18 predicted proteins | sample 7442791 | NCBI WGS metagenome assembly JACCDI01 (sample SAMN15323434, study PRJNA562643) | freshwater metagenome | isolation source: river surface water | place: USA:Blue River Watershed | collected 2017-08-15 | reverse complement strand
TAATTAAGTTTAACTATCTTTTCTTATATGTATGTTTTGTTGGTATTACTTTTTTTTTCTTTTTTATATGTATAATAGATATAAAGTGTTTTATATTTATTAGTTAGATATATATTTTATTTTTTTTTTTTTAAATTATTAAAAACTAAATGTTTGAAATTACAATTAATGATCAAACTGTCTTAGTGCCAAAAGGAAGTACAGTACTTGAGGCGTGTCGTTTTGTAGGTATTGATATTCCAAGATTTTGTTATCATGATCGTTTATCAGTAGCAGGAAATTGTCGTATGTGTTTAGTAGAAATTGAAAAAACTCCTAAACCAGTAGCATCTTGTGCTATGCCTGTAGCACATCAAATGGTAGTGTATACAGATACACCTTTAGTAAAAAAGGCTCGTGAAAATGTATTAGAGACTTTATTATTAAATCACCCATTAGATTGTCCTATTTGTGATCAAGGGGGAGAGTGTGATTTACAGGATCAAACTCGTGCATATGGATCAGATTATAGTCGTTTTTATACAGAAAAACGTACAGTAGAAGATAAATATTGTGGACCTTTAATTAAAACTATTATGACTCGTTGTATTCATTGTACTCGTTGTGTACGTTATGCAGCAGAAATTGCAGGAGTGGATATTTTAGGAACTTTAAATCGTGGAGGACATACTGAAATTGGAGCATATTTACCTCGTGTATTTGAAACTGAGATTGCAGGAAATGTTATTGATTTATGTCCTGTAGGAGCTTTAACTTCTAAACCTTATGCATTTACAGCACGTCCATGGGAATTACGTACAGCAGAATCAGTTGATGTTTTAGATTCATTAGGGAGTAATATCTTTATTGATTTTAAAGAAACTGAAGCTTTACGTGTTTTACCTCGTTTAAATGAGGATGTAAATGAAGAATGGATTTCTGATCGTATTCGTTTCTCATATGATGCAATTCGTCGTCAACGTATTAATGATATTTATTTACGTGTAAATAATAAATTTGTACAACAAGATTGGTCTGATTGTTTAACTTTATTAAAAAATAAAGTTAATACTTCGAATGTTTTAATTTTAGTACCTTCTTCAATTGATATTAAAAGTTTTAATTTATTAAAATCTTTAGCTAATAAATCTAATGTACGTTTAGCGTGCGTAGATTCAAGTTTAGCACGTTCTTATAATACAGTTTGGGAAAATTCTGCTACAATTTTAGATTTAGAAAAATCTGATATTTGTTTTTTATTAGGAGTAAATCCTCGTTATGAAGGAGCTGTATTAAATATTCGAATTCGTGCACAGTATTTAAAAGGAAATTATTCTATTGTACAGATTGGAGCACCGTATAAAGCGAATATTTCAACAAATTTCTTAGGAATTTCATTAAATGAAATTTTTAATATTTTTGAAGGACGTTCACCGTTACAACAAGTAATTTCGTCAGCGAAACAACCATATTTTGTAATTGGAGATGCATTGACTAAACGAATTGATTTAAATTTAATTTTTACACATTTAAATCAATTAAATGCAAATTCAAAAATTTTACATTTATCAGCAAAAATTAATACTAATCATTCAATTTTCCAAAATGTTCGTAAATTTAAAATGCAAGATTTAATGTGGTCTGATACTATTATGTCATTATATTTAGATGATAATCAATCTACTCGTAAAATTTTAAATGCAGCAAAATCTAAATTTAAAATTTGGGGTAATAGTAATGGAAGTGTTGCAGCATCATTAAATGATTTAATTTTACCTTTAACTTCATTTGTAGAAGAAGAAAATGAGTATGTTAATGCTGAATCTCGTTATTTAAGAACTACTCAAGTGTTTGCACCAGTAAAATCTACTCGTTCATTAAGTGTATTAACAGAAGCTTTAGGAGCTACTAATAAGTTAGGAAATCCATTCTCATACTTAGTAAATGACGAAGTTTATAGTGCTTATGCATCAGCGAATAAAGTATTTACTACTTATATTAATACCAAAGTACAAAATTCAGATTTGTGTAGTCTTTTACCTTTAAAGTCTACAGTTGAAGATTTTTACTTAGTAGATAGTTTTACTCGTAGTTCTCAAATTATGGGACAATGTTCTTCAATTAATAGAAAACGCGCAGTTAATTTCGTATAAAATAATGTAGGGGGTATAGCTCAGTCGGTTAGAGCATTGGTTTGTCACATCAAAGGTCGTGGGTTCAAGTCCCATTACTCTCGCCACATTATTTTATACATGCGTGTTCTATTTTATTTTTTATAAAAAAAATAAGTTTATCTATGTTATTAAAAACAAAAAAAGCTATTACACCAGGTACTAGACATCAAGTTTTACTAGATAAGAGTTTATTAGCTTCTGAAAAACCTATTAAGAAGTTAACATCGCGTTTAGTAAAAACTGGGGGACGTAATGCTTTAGGTAGAATTACTGTACGTCATCGTGGAGGAGGACAACGTAAACTTTATCGTCAATTATTAGGTGGTAATCAAGAATTCCGCGCGGTAGTCGTAGGTATTGAATATGATTCTAATCGTACAGCTTTTATTGCACGTGTATTTGAGTTAGACCGTAAAGAATTTTTTTATGTTTTAGCTTCAGATAATTTATACCCTGGATGTTTAATTAAATGTGGTGCAGGTATTGCTTATCGTATTGGATTCCGTAAACCATTAAAAGAGATTCCAACAGGAGCATTAATTTCTAATGTGAGTCAATTTAAAAATAGTAATGGTCAATATGCTCGAGCTGCAGGTACTTATTGTCAATTAATTCAGAAATTAGATGATTATTCTAAAATTCGTTTACCTTCAGGAGAAATTCGTATGGTATCTTCTGAAGCATTTGCGACAATTGGAATTGTATCAAATAAAAAACAAAAATCGATCGAGTTAGGTAAAGCAGGACGTTCACGTTATTTAGGACGTCGTCCTATTGTTCGTGGAGTGGCAATGAATCCAGTAGATCACCCTCATGGAGGAGGTCAAGGAAAAACTTCAGGGGGTCGACCATCAGTAACACCTTGGGGACGCCCTACTAAAGGACAACCAACTCGACGTCGTACTTCAATGTACCGTATTAGTTAATTAAGATATCAATATCTATGTCAAGATCAAAATGGAAATTTAATTATATACATAATTCAATTCTACGTCTTGCTACTAGAAAAATGAAAAAAGTTTGGTCTAGATCTTCTACAATTCCTAGTTTTTTATTAGGAGCTACAGTTTGGGTCCATAATGGTAAGGAATTTAAAAAGGTAGTAATTACAGAAGATAAAATTGGATATAAATTTGGAGAATTTTCTACTACAAGAAAACGTAGTGTATATAAGAAAAAAAAAATGAAATAAATGGGACAAAAAGCTAATCCAAAATCTGTAAGACTTTCACACTATCCAGAAGTTTTTTCTATTGATTTAGGAAAAAAAGAAAGTTCTTATTTAGCCTATGTAAAGTCTTATATTGTACAATTCTTTCGTCAAAAAGGTATTTATATTAGTAATATTTCTGTATTAGGGGATGCTAATTTATTATATCTTAATTTAGATGTTTTTTTTTCAAAACGAAATCGTATTAAAACTAAAAAATTACGTCGTGCTTTTAAATCACAGCGTGGATTAAAAACTCGTACAAACAATCATAGAGGATTTATTCAATTTTGTCAATCTCTACAACAAATTTTAGGGGTTCGTAAAGTTGTTTTAAAAATTCGAAAATTAGAATGTCATATGGAAGCTAATCAATTAGTAACTTATTGGTCACAAGTTAAAAAAGCTTTAACTTTTAAACGAGCTCCATTCGCTTCTGATTTAATTCAAGCTTCAATTTTATTATTAACTCGTCAAGCTACAGCACATTTATTTAATACCTTTTTAGTCTTAATGTTTAGTCGTTTAACCAAACGTCAACATTCACGTTTTTTTGTTTTTTTAAAAAAATTTTTTAAAGGTATTTTAACTCATTCTCAGATTTTTAATGGACCTATTTTAGGGATTCGTTTATTAATTTCCGGAAAATTATCTGGAAAAACTCGAGCACAATCTTTTTCTGTTAATGTAGGGCAAGTACCAACACAAACTTTAGATTGCAAAATTGATTATTCATTTGTTCCAGCATTTACTATGATGGGTACTTTTGGATTTAAATTATGGATTGCAACTAAATAAATTTTATTTAAAACACTATGTTATTATTTCCACGTCGATTTAAATATAAAAAAATTCGTAAAGGTTCATTACCTACTAATGTTGTGAGTAGTTGTAGAAATCCAGAGTTCGGAACATTTGGTTTAAAAGCTGAATGGTTTGGGATTTTAACAGCGAAACAACTAGAAGCGAGTTTTCGTGTTATTTCAAAATTAATTAAAAAAACAGGAAGACTTTGGGTACGTGTTTTTCCACAGATTGCAGTTTCAAAAAAACCTGTGGAAGTTCGTATGGGTAAAGGAAAAGGTCCTGTAGATCACTGGGTAGCTAAAATTCGTCCAGGGACAATTTTATTTGAATTAACTGGACTATCACCACGTAAAGCAGAAGAAGTTTTTAAAAAAGCTTCAACAAAATTACCATTTAAAACTAGAATGGTATCAAATTAATTCGAATGTATCAAAACTCACTATTTTATTTACATCAAGGTACAGCTTATGTGATTGAACAAGAAGAAAATTCAGTATTTTTATTAAATAATAATTTAGCTTTTACTTTACAACCTCAAGATTTAGGGTCAAAAGCTAAAGCTAATTTACAATATCAACCAATTAATATTGAATTAACTCAGTTTAAAAATTCGCATTATTCATATCCATTAGCTCGACAATATGCCGATTTTAATGTTAAAGATTTTTTAGATTCTCATCAATTATTACAATATAATCGAGCACATACTTCAGCACGTATTGTATGGGCGACAAAAGGAGGATATTTATGTTTAATTTGTGGTATTCTAGGATTTTTACCTAAAACACATTCACCACGTATTTTAAAACATCGTTTAGGTGTTTCTGTGAAACGTCAAGGAGTATCAGTGAATCCATTACAAACATTATATCAATTTTATCATTTATGTGAACAAAAGTTTCATTTAAGTATTCCTTGTCGTTATTTATCTCGTATTTCTTATCCACCAAAAACTCGTCGTGGTAGATTTCAATTTAGTTTTGTTTATTCGTCTTTTCCATTACATATTATTTTACGTGAACGTAATAAACAATATTATACTCAATTATCTAAGGATAAGAAGGTCGATACTTTTAAGCGCAAAATTAAAAAATTTGTTAAAAAAACAGCTTAACTTATGTCTACTAAAAAGCAATTAATATCGGCAATTCAGAAAAAAGTAGAATTGAAACAGTTTTTTGTGATGTTAAATGATCCGCAATTATTACAATCTGTTTGTACATCGTTACCATCACGCCCAAAGACTGTCCATGTAGGTAAAAATATGTTTACTGCAAATCAACTATTATCTAAATATCAATCTTTTAAAAAATTAAATTTAAAATTGATTGCTTTAGAACATGCAGATTTTTTTCCTTTTTTAAGTCAGGTAGAGAAAAAAGCATCACACCTTATAGTTATGGTAGGTTATAAACAACATACCTTTTTAAAAGATCAAGTGACTGCATTATCTCCTGATCGTATGATTTCTCAATTTTATACTGGATTATCTGAATATAAAAAATTTTACTTTTTATTAAAAAAATTAACTAACTCATAAAAGTTATGTGCCAGGTTACTGGTCACCTATTTTAAATTTTTGTGAACTATTTACTTTTTATAGAGCGAATAGTACTAAGAATGCAATCATTAACGCGAATAAAGCAATAGCTTCAGTTAATGCGAATCCTAAAATAGCGAAACGGAATAAATCATCTTTTAAATAAGGGTTTCTTGAGATTCCAATAATTAAAGCTCCAAAGATGGTTCCAATTCCAATTCCAGCTCCGGCTAGTCCAAAGGTTGCTAATCCGGCTCCAATTGATTTTGCTGCTTGTAATAACATATAGTTAAAATTATTTTTTGCGTTCTTTTACTTTATTAGTAATGAGCCCAGCAGGAATCGAACCCGCATTAGTACCGTTATGAGCGGTAAGTTTTTACCGTTAAACTATGAGCCCCGTTATTAATGGGATCATTAGTTATTGTAGATAAGTTAGATTCAGATAAAGAAGTTTATCGTATAATCTAACAAGCCCACCGAGGCTTTAAACTAAAGAGCCCTTACAGGCTTAAAAAATATAGAATAGAAGATATGTGGTCTGTCAGCATTCCTCAATTTATTGTCTTGTTATTTATTTTATTCTTAATTTTTGGTGATGTCCATTATTATATGGATTTACTAAAATACCATATTAAGAAACAAATTCGTAAAATGCGAAATAAAAATAAGGATAAAGATGATGATGATGATCGTAATGATTATCCTCGTCGTTTTGACGATTATGATCGATATGATCGATATGATCGATATGATCGATATGATAGATATGATCGTCGTGATCGTCGTGACCGCGATGATAGATATGATCGTGATGATCGCTATGAACGTCGTGATCGAGACGATCGCTATGAACGTGATGACCGATATGATCGTTCAAATAAAGATCAACGACCAGAGAAAGATCAACGACCAGAACGCGATGATCGTCGTCCAGAATCTAAATCATAAGAAGTAGGATCAGGAAGGAAGGGACTCGAACCCTTAACGATGGTTTTGGAAACCATAATTTTACCATTAAACTACCCTCCTTCATTTAATCAGAGTTTTACAATTTAGTTTGTTTCTGATCTATGATTTTAATGAAAGTTTTGCATTAATAAGTGCTGGTTTATTACTTAATAAAAATTTTAATAAACCAGAAATATCTTGAAATTGTTTAGTGATTACAAAAGTTAAACTATATGTTCTAATTTCGTATTGATCTCTTGCTTTTTTATTAACATGCGGAGATTTTAAAATAGTTAAACGTTTAATTTTTTTTGGTAATCGTACTAATTTAAAATCAACATCTGTTGATTTTAAATTTTTTTCAAGATAAAAAGTATATAGTTCTAATGTTTTTTTAAAATTAGATTTTAAATGAAGAAAAATCATCGTTAACTTTATGTTTTATATCTATGAATTAGCTTTTCGCAGTTTGTTTCTAATTCTGAGTTTTGGATTAACGGGGTATATTAGTTATTGTTATCGGAAAGATTTATTTTTTATATTACTCTTACCGTCATTTCAAACTAATCATCCAATTACTCATTTAATTTTTACCAATCCAGTTGAAGTCTTTAAAATTAGTATTTTTATTGTACTTCTGTTTACTTTTCTGTTTTGGTTCCCCTATGTAATTTGGAATTGTATAGATTTTATGCGTCCAGCGTTATATACTAAAGAAGTAAAAAAGATTGAAAAACTATTAAAAGGTGCTTTCTTTTTATTTCTATTAGGTAATTTAGGTATGTATTATTTATGTTTACCTACATTATGGGATTTTTTTTCTTCTTTCGAAGAAAGAACTTTATTAATTGATATTGTATTAGAATTAAAAGCTGAATCTTATTTTGATTTCATTTTTGATACTTTATTTCTAGCAAATATTATATTAATATTATATGTATGTTTTTTTTGGTTTTTATTGAAAATTTCTAATATTCCAATACTCCAAGCAATTATTTCATTTAAAAAATATGTTTATGTATTTTTCTTAATTATTGGTACAGTATTAACACCACCAGATATTGGTAGTCAATTAATAGTTTTCAGTAGTTTTGTTTTTTTATATGAAAGTGTTTGTTTCCTAATAATTCTTTATTTGAATTATTTATCATATTATTATGAAGTTGATGATTAATATGGTAACATATTAAAACTAATCAACACACTTACAACAAAAAGTAAGTATCCTAACGAAAATGGTAAGAATACTTTCCACCCTAAATGCATTAATTGATCATAACGGTAACGTGGTAATGCAGCACGCATCCAAATAAATCCGATTACAAAAATAGCAATTTTTAATCCTAACCATAAAGATCCAGGAATAAAACTTAATAATTCTAAAGGAGCAAGCCAACCTCCAAGGAATAAAATACTCATTAATGCACTCATTAATAGCATATTAGCGTATTCTCCTAAGAAGAATAATGCAAACCCCATTGCAGAATATTCTACATTATAACCAGATACTAACTCAGCTTCAGCTTCAGGTAAATCAAAAGGATGACGATTTGTTTCAGCTAGTGCAGAAACAAAAAACATTAAGAAAATAGGAAAAAATGGAATAATAAACCAAATATGTTTTTGAGCATATACGATTTCACTTAAATTAAATGATCCTACGCAAATTACAATTGAGATCATAATAAATCCAATTGATACTTCGTATGAAACCATTTGTGCAGATGAACGTAAAGCTCCTAAAAAAGCATATTTAGAGTTACTAGACCATCCAGACATAATAATTCCATATACACTTAATGATGAAACAGCAAATAAATATAAGATACCTAAATTAATATCTGATAAAATAGCTGTTTCATTAAAAGGAATTACACCCCATCCTACTAAACTTAAAATAAAAGTAATCATAGGAGCAATAAAGAATACTACTTTATTTGCACTACTAGGAACAATAGTTTCCTTAATTAATAATTTTAATCCGTCAGCTAAAGGTTGTAATAATCCGTAAACTCCAACTACGTTAGGTCCACGTCTTCTTTGAATAGCTCCCATAATTTTACGTTCAGCTAAAGTAAAATATGCTACAGCTAGTAGTAAAGGAACTACAATAAGTAAAATTTTTAGAAGAGTTACAAGCATTATAAATGTTATTATATATAATAGTTTATAAAGTGAAGAGAAAGGGATTCGAACCCTTGATGGGGAAATTCCCCATACTAACGTAGCAAATTAGCGCTTTCAACCACTCAGCCACCTCTCCTAGATATTAATATAATAAAATAAAATTATGTGCGGAAGATACGTAAACCTTTACGTTTTTTACGACGTTCTTTCGGAGGTCTACATCCATTAAATGGTAATTTAGATAATCCTTCTAATAGATTATGTCCAGCACGAATTTCTTTTTTCATGATTGTTTTTAATACACGACGTCTAAAATGTTTAGGTGCAGTGATACGGAAATAAATAGCTTCGGTAATTTTTTTCTTTTTTAATTGTGAAAAAAAATTAGTTAAAACCATTTTTACAACAAATTTTAGAGTACGTTTAGAACATGCTAAACCTAATTTACCAGCAGAGGTAATATATTTTAATTGCCCGTTTTTATCAGTTAATGCAATAATAATATTATTAGGTGTAATTTTAATATTAGCAACCCATTTAATAGTATTTTGATAGATATAAGTTTTTGGACGTAAATGTAAACGTTTTTGGAAAATCGGTTGACGAATCAATCCTAATCGCATACGACGTTCTCCACGTGGATTGTTTTTATAAAATAATGCACCTAATTTAGGTTTTTTGAATTTTTTAGTTAATTTTTTATTTAGCTTTGCTTTCATGTTTTAATTTTTTCTTAGTTTGTGCATTAGTATGAGTACGTTGTCCTCTAACTGGATATCCTAATTTATTTCTGATTCCACGAGTGTTTTTAAGATTCATTAAAAACTCTCTACTTTCTTTTACTTGACGTCTTAAAACATTCTCAATTGGTTTATTTTCTAAATAATTTAAAAGATTTTGTTTTTGATCTTGACGTAGTAAATTTGCTTTCATTTGCGGTAAAAACCCAAGTTTTTTACAAATTTTATAAGCATTAGTTTTCCCAATACCATAAACAGTTTGTAAAGTTTGTTCTAGAGTTTTTTCTGTAAAAATTTTATATTTTAATGATGACATAAGAATTCACTTTTCGATTTATTTAGTCTCAAGCTTTAATAAAGCTAAAAATTGTTAAAACTTAAATTTTCTGTTTTAATGTTTTTTACATTTATTGGTTTTTCGTTGGGTGATACTCTTAGTACGTTGTTATCATTGTAGTAATGAATACGGATGCGTATTCAATTTCGTATTATTTATATTCTCTTCTGAATAAGATAGGTTCGATTCCTATAAAATGTGTTTGTATAAACAAACCATTGATAATTATTAATAATTATCAATAATTATTAACGACAAAACAAAATGGATTCTTTAACTTTAAAAACTTTTTTAGTTGAATTCTTTTTTTCTGTAAGTTTATTAGCTACTTTAATTTATAATTCTGCTATTGTAAGATCAGTACATTTTCCTTTATTTGATCGTGAAGTGTATAGTCAAACCTTATTTTTATTAGTTTTAGGAGGAATGATTATTTTAAATACTGATTTTGGTACATTTACTCCAGGATTATTATTTGGTACTGATGGTATTGCTATGTCTTCAAAATTAATTTTATGTATTACTTTATTTGCAGCTCTTGTTTTAGGACAATCTCATTTTTATCGTGCAAAAATTAATTTATTTGAATTTTATAGTGTAACATTATTAGCGTTAATTTCTTTAATGATTTTAGTAAGTTCATATGATTTAATTTCAATTTATATTTCTTTAGAAATGCAATCATTATGTTTCTATATCTTAGCAGCAATTAATCGTTATTCAGCATTTTCTACAGAAGCTGGTTTAAAATATTTTGTATTAGGAGCTTTTGTTTCTGGATTATTTTTATTCGGAGCATCGATTTTATATGGAATTACTGGAACTACAAATTTAAATTCATATGCACTATTATTTTCTTCAGATTTAACTAGTGATTTAAATTTATCTATCTTTTTTTTAGGTGTATTATTTATTTTAGTAGCTGTTTTATTCAAATTAGCAGCAGCACCATTTCATATTTGGTCACCAGATGTTTATGAAGGAGCGCCTTTAAACTCAACAATTATTTTTGTAGTATTACCTAAATTAGTAGTATTAGTTGTATTATTCCGTATTTTATATTATTCATTCTTTACTTATTTTGGGGATTTTCAATCTTTATTATTAATTTCAGGTACTTTATCAGTTTTAATTGGATCGTTTATGGCTTTACGTCAGAAACGTGTGAAACGTTTATTAATTTTTAGTTCTATTAGTCATGTAGGATTTTTATTACTAGGTTGTGCTACTGGTACAGTATTAGGTTTAACATCAGTAATTTATTATTTAATGTTCTATTTAATTACTAGTGTATTAGTTTGGGGAGTTGTAGCATTATTAACTAATAATACTGCTTTATATTTAACAGATTTATCTGTATTAGCACGAACCAATCCAGTATTAGGATTTTCTTTAGCTATGGGATTTTTCTCGTTAGCTGGAATTCCACCATTAGTTGGATTTAGTATGAAATTCTTTGTATTTTCAGCAGCAATGAATGCTGATTTATATATGGCAAGTGCAATTATTATTTTATTAAGTGTTTTAGGAGCTTTCTATTATTTACGTGTGATTAAAGTTGCTTATTTTGAAAAACAGAATACTTATAAAAATTTATTAGTTATTAATGATGAGTTGACTGTTTTTTTAATTTCAGTTTCATTCTTTTTAATTACAGTAACTTTCTTAAATCCTAATTTATTTTTATTACAAGCATATAAAATGGCTTTAAGTATTGGTTTAATTTAATTTATATTTATGAGAAAGAATTTTTTAACACATTTAACAAAATTATTACCTGTAATTGCTGTACAAGAAATTGCAGGAGAATCAATTATTGTAGTACCTTCATCGGACATTAATTCTGTATTATATTTTTTACGTAATCATATTGGTTCACAATATAAAGTTTTATCTTGTATTAGTGGAGTTGATTTTTTAGGTAAATCTTATCGTTTTGCAGTATGTTATGATGTATTAAGCTTAGTATTTAATACTCGTTTACGTATTAAAACTTTCGTAAATGAATTAACAGCTTTAGAATCAGCAGTATCTGTATATCCTAATGCAAATTGGTGGGAAAGAGAAGTATGGGATTTTTTTGGAATTTACTTCTTAAAACATCCTGATTTACGTCGTATTTTAACAGATTACGGATTTGAAGGGTTCCCTTTACGTAAAGATTTCCCATTATATGGGTTTGTAGAACTTCGCTATGATGATAGTGAAAAAGCTATTGTAGCAGAACCGGTTGAGTTTACTCAAGAAAACCGTTCATTCATCCATTCAGGAGGTATTTAATCTTTTAATAAACTTATGGTATTAAAAAAAGATCAATTATCAAGAAAAATTAAAAATTTTACAATTAATTTTGGACCACAACATCCAGCAGCTCATGGAGTATTACGTTTAGTTTTAGAATTAAACGGGGAAGTTGTAGAACGTGCAGATCCTCATATTGGATTATTACATAGAGGAACTGAGAAATTAATTGAGTATAAAACTTATATGCAAGCGTTACCTTACTTTGATCGTCTAGATTATGTTTCTATGATGGCTCAAGAACATACTTATTCTTTAGCTGTTGAAAAATTAGTAGGATTAAATGTACCAGTACGTGCGCAATATATTCGTGTATTATTTTTAGAAATTACTCGTATTTTAAATCATTTATTAGCCATTGGGTGTCATGCACTTGATGTAGGAGCTATGAGTCCGTGTATGTGGGCATTTGAAGAGCGTGAAAAATTAATGGAGTTTTATGAACGTGTGTCAGGAGCTCGTATGCATGCTGCTTATGTTCGTCCAGGAGGAGTAACTCAAGACTTACCAGTAGGATTATTAGATGATATCTATTTATTTATTGAACAATTTCCAACTCGTTTAGATGAAATTGAAGAAATGTTATCTGGAAATCGTATTTGGAAAGAACGTTTAGTAGATATTGGAATTGTATCTGCCAAAGATGCATTAGATTGGGGATTTAGTGGAGTAATGTTACGTGGATCAGGAATTCCTTGGGATTTACGTAAAACTCAATCTTATGAAGTATATGATAAAATGGAATTTAATATTCCTGTAGGAAATAATGGAGATTGTTTTGATCGTTATATGATTCGTATTCAAGAAATGCGTGAATCATTAAAGATTATGCAACAATGTATTAATGCAATGCCTTCAGGACCAATTAAAAATACTAATAAAAAATATACAGCACCATCTCGTGTAGATATGAAAGAATCGATGGAAGCACTAATTCATCATTTTAAATTTTATTCTGAAGGAATGCAAGTTGAGGCAGGAGAAACTTATATGGCTACTGAGGCACCTAAAGGGGAATTCGGAGTATATTTAATTTCAGATGGTTCAGAACGTCCTTATAGATGTAAAATTAAAGCTCCAGGATTTGGTCATTTACAAGCATTAGATCATATGGCTCGTGGGCATATGATTGCAGATGTAGTAACAATTATTGGAACTCAAGATATTGTATTCGGAGAAATTGATCGTTAATGATTGATTTTTTCAATATATGTTGATATAATCGCATTTTGGTTTTGTAAACCAGTATTTTTTTTTTATTTATTAATAATTAATATAATATACTCATTGTGTTATTATCTTTATTAGGTTTATCGTTATTGTCAATTTTTCATATTAGTTTTTTAACTAATATTGAAAGAATTAAATTATATTCTTTTATTTATACAGGATTAATTTTTGTTGGATCTTTATTTTTATGGGTTAATTTTGATAGTTTAACTACTTCATATCAATTCGTAGCAGATCTACCTTGGATTGGATTTTTTAACTATACTTTATATTTTGGGATTGATGGAATTTCTTTATTTTTCATTATTTTATCGACATTATTAATTCCATTATGTATTTTAGCAAGTTGGAATACTGTTAAATATCAAGTTAAAGCATATTTTTTATGCTTTTTAGTTTTAGATTTTTTATTAATTGGAGTATTCTCAGTTATTGATGTATTCTTATTTTATATTTTCTTTGAAACTATTTTAATCCCTATGTTTTTAGTTATTGGAGTTTGGGGATCTCGTGAACGTAAAATTCGAGCAGTATATTTATTCTTCTTTTATACATTATTAGGATCAGTTTTAATGTTATTAGGAATTATTTATATTTATACTGTAACTGGAACTTCAAATTATGAAGTTTTATGTAATTATAATTTTTCCGTTGTTGAACAACGTTGGTTATGGTTAGCCTTTTTTGCGTCATTAGCTTCAAAAATTCCAATGTTTCCATTCCATGTTTGGTTACCTGAAGCCCATGTAGAAGCTCCAACAGCAGGATCTGTATTATTAGCAGGAATTCTATTAAAATTAGGGACTTATGGATTTATTCGTTTCTCTTTAGTATTATTCCCAGAAGCGTCTATGTATTTTGCTCCATTAGTTTATACTTTAGCAATTATTGCTGTAATTTTTACTTCTTTAACAGCAATTCGCCAAACAGATTTTAAACGTATTATTGCTTATTCATCTGTAGCTCATATGAATTTAGTAATGTTAGGTATTTTTAGTTTTCAAACTAATGGTATTGAAGGAGCAATTTTACAAAGTTTAAGTCATGGATTTGTGTCAAGTGCATTATTCTTATTAATTGGAGTGATTTATGATCGTCATCATTCTCGTTTAATTTCTTATTATAGTGGATTAGTACAAACTATGCCAATTTATACATTATTATTTTTATTCTTTACAATGGCTAATATCGCATTACCAGGAACTAGTAGTTTCGTAGGAGAATTCCTAATTTTAGCAGGTATTTTTAAATTTAATACTACTGCAGCAATTTTAGGAGCGACAGGTATGATTTTAGGAGGAGCATATTCATTATGGTTATTTAATCGTGTTTCTTATGGAAATATTAAAATTGAATATGTAACTAAATTTAAAGATTTAAATTGGCGTGAGTTTATTATTTTAATTCCATTAATTTTAGGAACTTTAGTTATGGGGATTTATCCTGATGTCTTCTTAGATCCAATTCATGCTTCAAGTTTATATATCTAATTAAAACAACCTGTTTTTAGTTTATGCTTCCAATCAAAAAAAGTTTGGGGTCGTATTTAGTAACAAGTGCTAAAGATAATATTTTAAAAACTTCATCATTACAAAACTTTAATGAGATTGAATCAATTACCTTACAATTTATTAATACCCGTGAAGTTAATGATGATACTTTTTATATGTATAATTCAGCATT
>JACCDI012023790.1_pt1 | contig 15081 bp, 11 predicted proteins | sample 7442791 | NCBI WGS metagenome assembly JACCDI01 (sample SAMN15323434, study PRJNA562643) | freshwater metagenome | isolation source: river surface water | place: USA:Blue River Watershed | collected 2017-08-15 | reverse complement strand
CCCAGAAGTAAAAGCTGCTGGTGGTTTAGCGATATTGGGTACAGAGCGTCATGAGTCTCGTCGTGTTGACAGACAGTTAAGAGGTCGTGCTGGACGTCAAGGGGATCCAGGTTCTTCACAGTTTTTTGTTTCCTTGGAAGACGATTTAATGCGCATGTTTGGTAGCGAACGAATTGCGAAAGTAATGGACTTTGCAGGTTATAAGGAAGGAGAAGTAATCCAGCATAGCATGATTACAAAATCCATTGAGCGCGCACAAAAGAAAGTAGAGGAAAACAACTTTGGTGTAAGAAAGCGTTTATTAGAGTATGATGACGTAATGAATAAACAAAGAGCCGTTATTTATAAAAAACGTAGCCATGCATTATTCGGAGAGCGTTTAGCATTAGATATTGACAACGCTTTTTATCAAGTTATTGAAGGCATTGTAGTAAATCATAAAACGACTGGCAATTACGAGGACTTTAAGTTGTCCTTAATTGTGAGTGGAGGATTTGATACAAAAATTACCGCTGATGAATTTACAGCAGCAAAAGAAAATGATTTAGTAGAAGCTGTTTATCAAGAAGCGATTGCTCATTATGAGTATAAGAAAAAAGACATCATGCAGGAAAGTATTCCTGTGTTTAAGAAAATAAGATTAGAGCAAGGCAATCATATTGAAAATGTAATTGTACCCGTTGGCGATGGTAAAATGGTATACAATGTGTTGGTTAACTTGGATAAAAATGTAAACACCTCAGGACAAGCATTAGCAACCCAAGGTGAAAAAACAATATCATTAAATTTAATTGATGATGCTTGGAAAGAACATTTACGTGCCATGGACGATTTAAAACAATCGGTTCAAACTGCTACTTATGAGCAAAAAGATCCATTGGTGATATACAAAATGGAAGCCTTTGAATTGTTCAGAAAAATGGACATTGAGATTAACCATAAATTAGTTCAATTTTTGTGTCATGTGCATTTGCCAATTGAATCTGCAGTAAAAGAAGGCCGTCAAGAAAAAACAGATTTAAGCAAATTGAGTGCAGGAAGAACGGAGGAAGGTGTTGGTGAAAAACAATACCATGATCCAAGCGAACAAAAGCAAACCCCTGTAACGGTGGGTCCAAAAATTGGTCGTAATGATCCTTGTCCATGCGGAAGTGGTAAAAAGTATAAAGCATGTCATGGTAGGGATGCTGTATAATTTTGCTATTGGTTTTTATTAATTACTTTTTCAAATTATTAGTAAACCTTATGATGCCCATTAATAAATATATTGACCACACTATTTTAAAACCAACTTGTTTGGTTTCAGATATTGAAAAATTATGCGCAGAAGCAAAACAATATGATTTTGCAGCAGTTTGTGTACCACCCAATTTTGTAAAATTAGCTAAGGAGCAGGTTGCTGGATCTGATGTTAAAGTAGCAACCGTAATTGGTTTTCCATTTGGATACAGTGCAACAGAAGCCAAAATTGCAGAAATCATTTTAGCCATGGTAGATGGTGCCGACGAGTTGGATGTGGTTGCGAATATTTCGGCCATTAAAAATGCTGATTGGGCAGCAATTGCCGATGAAATAAATCATATTATGCCTATTATTCGTTCAAAGGGTAAGGCAGTAAAAATAATTATTGAATCAGGTGTTTTAACCAATGATGAAATAATAAAGTGTTGTGATATATACGGTATCGCGGGTATTGATTTTTTAAAAACATCTACTGGCTATGCTGAAAAAGGGGCAAGTGTGGAAGCCGTGCAATTATTTCGCAAACATTTACCCGAAGCAGTGAATATAAAAGCATCAGGAGGAATTAGAGACTATGCTTCTGCAAAACAAATGATTGACGCTGGAGCAACACGAATAGGCTGTAGTGCTGGTGTGGCCATTGTAACTGGAGCCAATACTGAAAATTTAAAAAGCAACTATTAATTAGTAACTTTAAATTCCATCTAATCATTGGGTAAATTTTACAATCATCTATTTGTACAAATATATGTTACTAGAAAAAATAAAATCTTTAGCCGCCGCTGGTCAAACAGATAATATTGCAATACGTAGACATTTGCATGCTCATCCTGAATTAAGTTATCAAGAATTTGAGACTTGCAAATTTGTACAAGCACAATTAACTAAAATTGGTATTCCTTTTACCGTGATAGCCACAACGGGTGTGCTAGGAATTATCGAAGGAAAAAATCCAACTAAGCGGGTAATTGCACTGCGTGCCGATATGGATGCATTACCAATTTTGGAAGAAAATGATGTTGATTATAAATCTAAAAAAGAGGGTGTTATGCATGCATGTGGACATGACGTACACACCACTATATTATTAGGTGCAGCAAAAATTTTATGGGAATTACGCAATGAATTTGAAGGCACCATTAAATTATTATTTCAACCAGGCGAGGAAAAAAATCCTGGTGGAGCTAGTTATATGATTCGAGATGGCGCATTGCAAAACCCTACACCACAAGGTATCATTGGGTTGCACGTACATCCCGGTTTGCCCTACGGTAAATTAAGTTTTAGAAAAGGACGCGTGATGGCAAGTGCCGATGAATTATATGTAAGCATTAAATCAAGTGGAGGTCATGCTGCTACTCCGCATCAAACAGTGGACACTGTTTTAGTAGCTGCACAATTAATCACGAGTTTACAAACTATTATTTCTCGTAATAGAAATCCACAAAATCCTTCCGTGTTATCTATCTGTTCTATTCAAGGGGGAAATACAACCAATGTGATTCCGAGTGAAGTAAAACTAATGGGAACATTTCGTGCGATGGATGAAACCTGGCGTTTTAAAGCACATGAATTAATGCTACAACAAGCAAAAGGTTTGGCCATTGCTACAGGTGCAGAAATTGATTTTAGAGTAGATGTAGGTTATCCAACAGTTGACAATGAACCTTTGATCACGGAAGCTGCTTGGAAATTAGCCGATCAATATATGGGTGCTGACAATGTAGAGGAAACAGAACTTCGAATGGGAGCGGAGGATTTTGGATATTATTCCCAAGTAATTCCTGGATGCTTTTTCCGATTAGGAGTGCGCAATGAATCAAAGGATGCCATTCATAATGTACACACCCCTGTTTTTAAAGTGGACGAGGATGCCATCGCTCATGGTGTTGGTATGATGGCTTGGTTGGGTGTAAGCTTGTACAATTAAAGTTTTATTTAAAAATCATTCATAATCAATCATTTAGCTTCTAATTGGTTAGGATTTCAAATATTTAAGTAGCTTTGTATTACTTGTAAACTAACATTTGTTATAAATCTATTGCATGTCTAATAAAGATAAATTAAGAAAAGATCAAGCCCTCGAATATCATGCCAATGGTCGTCCTGGTAAAATCGAAGTAATCCCTACGAAAGAAACTAAAACGCAGAAAGATTTATCATTAGCCTATAGTCCTGGCGTTGCCATTCCATGTACCGAAATTCACAACAATCCTTCGGATGTATATAAGTACACTGCAAAAGGAAACTTGGTAGGGGTAATCACAAATGGTACTGCCGTTTTGGGACTTGGTAATATAGGGCCAGAAGCTAGTAAACCAGTAATGGAGGGTAAGGCAGTATTATTCAAAATTTTCGCTGACATTGATGTTTTTGATATTGAAATAAATGAAACGGATCCTGACAAATTTGTTCAAATTGTAAAATCCTTAGAACCGACTTTTGGTGGTATTAACTTAGAAGATATTAAAGCACCTGAATGTTTTTATATCGAACAAAAGTTAAAGGAGCAAATGAATATTCCAGTCATGCATGACGATCAGCATGGTACTGCAATTATCAGTAGTGCTGCATTATTGAATGCATTGGAATTACAAAAAAAGAAAATTGAAAAGGCTAAGTTTGTTGTTAGTGGCGCAGGTGCTGCAGCTATGGCATGTATTAAATTATATGTTGCTTTAGGAGCGAGGTATGAAAACTTCACGCTTTTTGATAAAGACGGCGTTTTACATGAAGGCCGAACTGATTTAGGTGAAGATCGAAAGCCATTTGCAGTAAAATCAAGCAATATAAATTTAGCACAAGCCTTAAAAAATGCCGATGTGTTTTTAGGACTAAGTGTGGGTAATGTTGTAACACCTGAAATGATTGCATCAATGCCAAAAAATCCAATTGTTTTTGCATTGGCCAATCCCGATCCTGAAATTACATATGATGCAGCTATTGCAGTTCGTAAGGATATCATCATGGCAACTGGTCGCTCTGATTATCCTAACCAAGTAAATAATGTTTTAGGCTTCCCATATATTTTTAGAGGTGCATTAGATGTTCGCGCTAAGCAAATTAATGAAGCCATGAAATTGGCTGCAGTAAAAGCATTGGCTGAATTAGCAAAAACAGCGGTGCCTGATATTGTGAACATGGCTTACAACCAACAAAATTTATGTTTTGGCAATGAGTATATTATTCCAAAGCCGTTGGATCCTCGCTTATTAAGTACACTTGCGCCAGCGGTGGCTAAAGCGGCCATTGAATCAGGCGTGGCGCAGTTAACGATTACAAATTGGGATAACTACGTTGTACAATTAAATAAACGTTTAGGGCTTGACAATCAATTGATGCGCATTTTAAGTAATAAGGCAAGACGTGATCCAAAACGTTTGGTATTTGCAGATGCCGAAAATACTAAAGTGCTTAAGGCAGCTAGTATTGTTTATGATGATGGTATCGCATATCCAATTTTATTAGGTAATGAAACAAGAATTAGAAACATTGCTGAAGCAAACAATATTGACATAAGTGATTTGCCAATCATTGATGTGCGCAGTGATGAAATGGAATCAAAGCGCGAGTTTTTTGGATCCTTATTGTTCCAAAAAAGACAACGTAAAGGTGTCAATAAATATGAGAGCTTGAAGTTGATGCGTACTCAAAATTATTTTGGTGCGATGATGGTTGAGACAGGTGAAGCAGATGCCATGTTATCAGGTTTAACTCGAAACTATGCAGATGGTATTAAGCCTGCCTTACAAACTATTGGAGTGGAAGAGAATGGAAGTAAGATAGCGGGGATGTATTTATTGCTTACTAAAAAAGGTCCTTTATTTTTAGCAGATACTACAGTGAATGTTGACCCAACAGCCGAAGAAATTGCTGACATTACTTTATTAGTTGCCAAAGAGGTTCGAAACTTTAATATGACACCAAGGGTAGCTATGTTAAGCTATTCAAATTTTGGTAGTAGCGATACGCCTGACGCGAAGAAAATGGCGGAGGCTACCAGAATTGTGAAGCAGAAAAATCCAAACTTAATTGTTGATGGTGAAATGCAAGGTATGTTGGCCTTTAACAAAGAAATATTAAGAGACAATTATCCTTTTAGTGAATTAGTAGATGCCGATGTGAATGTGTTGATATTCCCTAACCTAACAGCCGGTAATATTTCTTATCACTTATTGAAAGAAGTGGGCGGGGTAGATATTATTGGACCTATATTATTAGGCCTTAAAAAACCAGTAAATGTATTGCAGTTAGGATCTGATGTGCGTAATATTATTAACATGGCTACTGTTTCAGTCGTGGATGCACAACTTAAAACCAGAATTGATACAGAAGCTGAAGTGCAAAGAACAAGTTGGTGGAAGCGTATGAAAAAGCGTAAGCAATAGAAAATCACTAACTTTGCTTCATGAATTTTTTCACTCACTTTGGAAAGTATCTTTTGATGTTAAAAGGCATGTTCACCAAAACTGATAATGTCAGTATGTTTTGGAAAGAATATGTCAAACAGTGTTATGATATTGGCATCGGCTCCTTACCTATTGTAGTAATTATTTCCTTTTTTTTAGGAGCGGTTATGACCGTTCAAACAGCTTCACAATTAGTTAATCCATTGGTACCATTGTCAACTATTGGTATTATTGTTCGCGATGGAATGATTCTAGAATTTGCACCAACGTTTTTAAGTATTGTATTAGCGGGTGTTGTTGGTAGTAAAATTGCAAGTGAACTAGGTAATATGCGCACTACTGAACAAATTGATGCTTTAGAAATTATAGGAATTAACTCAAAAAATTATTTAATTCTACCAAAAATCTTAGGCGCTTTTACAATGGTACCCATGTTAGTTGGCATATCGGCAGTAATTGGTGTTTGGGGCGGGTATTTAGTTGGAGGCTGGACAGGTTCTGTGCCCAATGAATTGTTTATTGATGGCATCAGAAGTGGCGTAAAAACAAGTTATATCAGTATTGCTTTTTACAAATCATTCATATTTGCATTTATCATAAGTACGGTGCCTGCTTATTTTGGTTATTATGTAAAAGGTGGTGCATTGGAAATTGGGAAGGCCGGAACACAGTCAGTAGTAGTGAGCTGTATTTTAATTTTAATTGCTGATTATATCGTGGCTTCTTTAGCTTTATAGTTTATCTTAGTAGCAATAAATTTTTCACATGAAAATAAGTTTTCACGGCGCAGCTCGAACAGTAACGGGCTCAAAACATTTAGTGCATTTAGATAACGGAGAACGTTTTTTATTGGATTGTGGTTTGTTTCAAGGAATGGGTAGGGACACCGATGGCATGAATGCCAATTTTGGATTTGATGCTTCAACAGTTGATTACGTGATTTTATCACATGCTCATATTGATCATACAGGATTATTACCCAAATTAGCAAAGGAAGGTTTTAAAGGAAATATATATTGTACCCCTGCTACTAAGGCATTGACTGAAATTTTATTAAAGGATTCAGCAATGATTCAGCGTGATGACGCCAAATATGGCAATAAGCGAAGAGCAAAACAAGGACTTCCTCCAATAGAACCTTTATATGATATTGATGATGTTGGTTTGGTTTTACCACTTTTAACAGTTGTTGAATATGATAAGCCCACACAAATAACTAGCAGTGTTGAATTATTGTATACCGATGCTGGACATATTATTGGAAGTGCTGCTGTAAGTTTAAAAATTAAAGAAGGAAGTGAAGTTAAAACCTTGACTTTTAGTGGTGATATTGGACGTTATCGTGATATGATATTAAGATCACCAGCTGTTTTTCCACCTGCTGATTTTGTGATTATTGAAAGTACTTATGGCGATAAATTACACGATTTGATTCACACAACACCCGATGATTTATTGCATTGGATACAAACAACCTGTGTTGAACAAAAAGGAAATTTAATTATACCAGCATTTAGTGTTGGACGTACGCAGGAAATTTTATATGAATTAAATCAATTGTCTATTGAAAGGAAGTTGCCACATATTCCTATTTATGTTGATAGCCCTTTGAGTATTGAAGCAACGGAAGTAGTGAAATCATTCCCTAAGTATTTCAATAAAACAATTCAACGTGTATTAGAAGTTGATGATGATCCCTTTGATTTTGAAGGACTGCGATATATCAAAACGGTCGAAGAAAGTAAAGCCTTGAATGAGGATATGCATCCAAAAGTAATTATTTCAGCTTCTGGTATGGCCGATGCAGGAAGGGTAAAGCACCATATAAAAAATAATATTGAAAATCCTAAATCCGCTATTTTGATTGTTGGTTATTGTGAACCACATTCATTAGGTGGGCGTTTAATGAACGGCCAAAAAGAGGTAAAAATTTATAGCGAAACTTATCCGGTTATTGCAAAAGTAGGTTCCATTAGAAGTATGAGTGCCCATGGTGATTATGAGGATTTAATGCAGTTTTTAGCTTGTCAAACCCCCGATTTAGTAAAACAAATTTTTGTAGTACATGGCGAGGCCGACGTGCAAGATCATTTTGCTGAAAGGTTGCGAAAAAAAGGCTTTAAAGAGGTCATTGTACCAGAAATGCATGAAACTTTTGTCATGGAATAGTATGGGTTACTTTTAATTGGAGCAATTTTATTAAATTTACTCCATGAAAAAAGAATCTAATATATTATTATACATATTTACAGCACTTTATTTAATTGTACATTTCATCCCAGACTTTGAAGGAGCTGATGTAATGGGAGCGCAATGGCTGTATACAAGTGTAGTGGATTTAATAGTCTTATCATACATTGCTTTTAATTATAACACCTACAAGGATGCCATAGCTGGTGTTTTTAAATTAAAATTCGCCATTGTTTATACGGCGTTTCTGCTTTGGGCTTTAGCATCCTATTACTACGCCATTAATCCAACTGAATCACTAGTTTGCCTAGCTCGTTTGGTAAGTACCTTTTTAATTTTCATGAATTTGTCTATACTTTTCTACAAGAAAGAATTGAGTCAAATTTATTTCGTAGTGGCATGTATTCTTACTTTTATTTTAATTTTTGACGCACTCTTTGTAATTAACCAATTTAAAATCATCGTATCGGATCCAGAAAGTAAATTAGGTGTTGCGTCTATCGTTGGAAATAACGGAAATAAAAACGTAATGGCGGCGAGTTTATTGATTAAGTTTCCCTTTGCTTTATACTTAATGCGCCATACCAAAATTATTGGTAAATCGATAGGAGCAGCCTCCATATTTTTGGGCACTTTTGCTTTATTTATTTTAAGTACTCGTTCAACATTTGTTGGCTTGCTTATTATATTTATCATGTTTGCCGTAACCACTATTTATTTTAGTAATAAGGATAATAAAAAAGCGATTATTACTAATATTTTACTTTTCTTAATTCCCATTGTAGTTGCCTATTTTTCAGCAAATCTTGTATTTGGATTAATCGATAGTAATTCAGAAGGAAGTTTGGTTGATGGAGCGGTAACATCAAGAATTAAATCAATTCAAATTACGAATGAGGGTTCCTCGGGTCGTTTGAATTTATGGAAAGCAGCAATTGATTATGCAACAAAACATCCGTTTATTGGGGATGGTTATGGTAATTGGAAATTAGCATCAATTCCTTATGAAAAAGAGCGAGCCAATGACTTATTTGTGCCATATCATGCGCACAATGACTTTTTAGAAACTTTTGCTGATTTGGGCATTGTTGGGGGTAGCTTATACATTGCTTTATTTTTATTAATAGGGTGGTTTACATTGCAAATATGGCGTGATGAAAAATTAAAACAATATCATTTCACAGCCACTATTTCATTAATGGCAATTGCTTGTTATTTCGTCGATGCATTTTTGAATTTCCCTACGGAACGAACGTCCATGCAAACTATGTTGGCAGTTTCAGCTTTTTTAGTTTTCGCACCATTTTCCTTAATTCAATTTAAAGAAAAAGTAAAACCAACGGAGGTAAAGAACGAATCCGACAAAACATGGATCCCCATTTTTATAGTGTTTGCATTTGTTTTAATTGGGTCGTCTATTTTTATTAATAGACAAGTTTACCAGTCCTTAAAAGTTCAAAAATATGTAATGGGTGAAATTGATGCAGATCCTAAAATGGCATTAGATGAGGTTAAGGATGCCTTCCCTCATTTCCCGAATTTGTCGACATCAACACTTCCTATCAAGGCATTGGTTGCAAGATATTATTATCGTGATAAAATGTATGATGAATCGCTTCGATTACTAAGATCATGTGAAAAAGATAATCCATATTTACATTACACTGATTTTATCAAAACTGCTGTATTCGCTTCATTAGGTAATTATGATAGTGTTTCTTACTATGCTAAAAATGCATTTTATAATTGGCCGAGAGCAACTAGTTATTATAAGAATGTAATTTTCTCTGCGTCAAGACAAAAGGATACAGCTGAAATTAATAAAGCCTTTAGGACTTATATTAAATATCGAGATGAACCAGAAGGATGGAATCAATATTTATTGGGTCGTTTTGAATTATTGGGTGCCTCTGATGCTTTATCCCTGAGAATATTAGATAGTGCAATTAAGAAATTTCCAAAGGACACTACTACATTTACTAAAATACGTGGCTTGTTTGCTGCCAATGGTGCGGCTGTTGCTCCCGCCTCTAATGATTATATCACCAAGGGCGTGCAAGCCTTTCAGAAAGGAAAATATACCCTGGCCGCACAGCAATATTTATTGGCATCTCAGGCAGATCCTGCTAATTACACCAATTTTGAAAATATTGGAATTTGTTATTATTCAGCTAGGCAATTTGAAAAAGCAATTCCTTATTTTGAAAAAGCAACACAATTTGCTCAGGCAAATACAGGCAAGTCCGAATTTTATAAAGCTATGTGTTTAATAAGTATAGGGAAAAAAGATCAAGCATGTAATGCCCTGCAAGTAGCCAAGCAAAAAAATTATCCCAATGTGGATCAATTCATTACATCTAATTGTAAATAATTTACTTGTTGATATAAAGTAGTTGCAACTAGCTACACTCATTAATGTATCAATGCTGTTAAAGGGTGCATTTAAAGGCAGCCATGATTATTGTCCCCCTCAGGTCGTATGGCAGACCCTATGGAAATTGCGACTGGAGCTTTGTTTTTGGCTTCAGATGAATCCTCCTTTATGATTGGTGCGGATTTAGTAATGGATGGTGGATCAGTTGCTAGGTAAGTCAGTCTTTATTTTTGGATGATTTAAATATAAAGATTCAATCAGTTAATCTTTCAATCAATCATTCATTCATTTGTTCATTCTTTATTCTTCATTCTTCATCATTGTTTTTTATAAGCATCATCAGGATGCCAAATATGAAAAACACAATTCCGCTGTATAAAACGGCCTTGGTTTCTGATTTTGTAATGAACAAATCATTGATAATAAGAATCAGTGAAAGAATGAAAAAGAAAAGTCCAATGATGAAGCTTAGTTCATTAAATCTTTTGTACATAATTATTAGTTTAAAAGAAAATGATATTTAAAATAATGGTTAGGATAATGAGCACAATACTTAGTGGAATTATTTTTGCATACCATTTATTATTTACATATGTTGGCTTATCAGTTAATGAATAAACCAAACCTCTGAGTTCATCGTCGTTCTTTGGTTTTGTCACTAAACTTACAAGAATGGTGGTTATAAAATTAGCAATCCAAGAAACGGCAGCAACGATAAAAGCTTGTCCCATACCACTTCCTATTTCATATAAATTATAAATCCAAGCACCTTTCCCTTCAGCTAGTGTTAAGCCATGCGTCAAGGCAGCCGCAACTGTCCCAGCTACTAAACCCCAAAATGCACCATTTGAAGTGGTTCTTTTCCAAAACATTCCCAACAAGAAAGTGGCAAACAAAGGACCATTAACAAAGCTGAAAACAAGCTGTAAAAAGTCATTAATATTATTGTAGCTTTTTGCGATATAGGCGGTAACTATTGAAAATAAAATTCCAAAAACAGTAGCCATTTTTCCAACGTTCAAATAATGTTTGTCAGATTTGTTTTTTATAAAGTGTGCTTGATAAATATCATAAGTAAACACAGAATTAAATGCAGTCACATTGCCGGCCATTCCACTCATAAAGGAAGCAAGTAGGGCCGTTATTCCAACGCCTAGTAAACCGGTTGGATAATAATGTGAAATTAAGGAAGGTAATGTCATGGTATAATCTAATTCTCCATTTTCATTGGTAGGAATTTGAAAGCCTTTTGAAAGTAATGCAGGTTGCATTAAAGTAATTGCAATTAAGCCAGGTAGTACGACGATTAACGGCATAAACATTTTAGGAATTGCTGCTATAATAGGAGTGCGTTGTGCCGCGTTTACATTTTTTGCAATCATAGCTCGCTGTACGACTAAAAAATCGGTACAGAAATATCCAAAGGACATCACAAAACCTAAACCAAAAATCAATGACATGAAATTAATCCCCATGGGATTGGAATGAGCACTACCCATATATTTCCAAGCATGTGTCATTTCGGGTTTTAATTGTGCTTGGATAGTACCCCAACCACCAACATCGTGAAGTGCTAAAATTACTAATGGCGACAAGCCTAATACAATTAAAAAAAACTGAAGTACTTCATTGTAAACCGCACTTGTTAAACCACCTAAAAATGTATAAATCATGACAATGCCTGCCGCGATAGCAATTGATAAATCAAAATTCCAATGCAAGACAACCTCTAGTAATTTAGCTAAAGCAAATAGGGATATGCCGGATGAAAAAATGGTCATTACAGCAAATGATATTGCATTTAAGGCCCTTGTTTTTTCATCAAATCTCAGTGATAAATATTCGGGTACACTTCTGGCTTTGCTTCCGTAATAAAAAGGCATCATAAAGACGCCTAAAAAAACCATTGCAAAAATGGCGCCCACCCAGTAAAAGTGAACGGTCATTATGCCATACTTAGCGCCTGATGCCACCATTCCAAGTACTTCTTGTGCCCCAAGATTGGCTGAGATGAAAGCGAGGCTAGTTATCCATAATGGAATACCGCGGCTACTATTTAAAAAATCGTTACTGGACTTTATTCTTTTTTTTATGATAATACCTACTCCAATGACAAATAAAAAATATACTAAAATAATGAGATAGTCGGCCAAGTGTAATTTCATAGCATGAAATGTTTAAGCATTAGCAATCAATGTGATACAACTTACAAAATTTATTTCATAATTTTTTAATTTTTAATATGACAAAAGCGCTTTTTTATTATATTTAACCTACCAAATTTTCATAAATCGAATCTTATGTCAACAACAAAGCATCAATTCACGGACAAGGAAATTAATCCATTGGCAAGTTTAGACCATTGGGAAGACGCGGTGCTAGAAAGATATCCTGTCGCAGGTACTATTGCGCAAATAAAAACTGCCGAGGAGTTTAGAAATTATGAAGAACCAAGTCGTGATACTGTAAAAGAATTTTACAGATTAAATCATACCTATCAGACTTACGATTTTGTGATGGAAAAACAAAACGAGTATTTGCAGTTCAATAAAAAAGAAATGAGTATTTGGGAAGCTTTTGATTTTTTAAATCAATTAGTGGATGACTCAGATCCCGATACTGACCTGGATCAATTCCAACATTTATTACAAACCTCTGAAGCAATAAGAAAAGACGGTCATCCTGATTGGATGGTATTAACAGGTTTGATGCACGATATGGGAAAAGTACTTTGTTTATTTGGAGAACCGCAATGGGCTGTAGTAGGCGATACATTCCCTGTTGGATGTGCTTATTCTGACAAAATTGTTTATCCTGAATTTTTTAAAGACAATCCTGATTACCATAACCCGCCTTACAATACCAAGCTAGGTGTTTATACGGAAGGTTGTGGTTTAAGAAATGTTCATATGTCATGGGGACATGATGAATATGTATATCAAATGATGAAAGATCATTTACCAGAGGAAGGATTATATATGTTAAGATATCACTCTTTTTATGCTTGGCATAGAGAAGGAGAATACGCCTATTTATTAGATAGCCACGATAAAGAAATGCTTAAATGGGTAAATTTATTTAATCCTTATGATTTGTATTCAAAATGTCCTGAACAGCCTAACTGGGCAGAAATCAAACCATATTACGAAGCGTTAATTAAAAAGTATATCCCCGCTACGATTAAATTTTAAGTATTTAGCGACATTAATGCCTTTTTCTGTTGATTTATTAAAACAAATCTTCTAGTTTTTTTGTTATAAACAAAAAGCTGTATGAAGTTATTATATATCTCATTGGGTTTAGTGGCTGTTTATATTATATTTCAGTCATTTATCACAACCAATGCTTTTAAAACAGAGAAACAAAAATATAAGCTCATATCAAAAGACAAAGAGCTAGAAATACGTTACTACCCAGAAGCAACTTTTGCCACTGTTTATTCAAATGCAACTAATTATAAGGGTGTGGCTAATAGTGGGTTTAGAAAACTAGCAGGCTTTATATTTGGTGGGAACGAGGAAAAAAAAGGAATTTCAATGACCGCCCCTGTGAGAATGAATATGTCTGGAAATGGTTCTGAAATGAGTTTTGTGATGCCGGAAAAATATGACGCATCCAACTTGCCCAAACCTAATGATGCCAGTATTAAAATTCATAAATCAAAACCTGAATATGTTGCAGTGGTAGGTTTTGGGGGCTATGCTTCTGATGAAAAAATTATCGAGTACAGAGACAAGTTGGTTTCTATTTTAAAAGAAAGAAATATAAAGGTAGTTGGTGAATACACTTTTTTAGGGTATAATGCACCTTACCAATTAATTGCTAGAACCAATGAAATCATCATCCCAATAGAATGGAAAGAATAGATATTGATAGGGTTATTGAAATGGCCTGGGAGGATCGAACTCCATTTGAGGCGATCACCATTCAATTTGGATTATCTGAAGCAGAAACTATTAAATTAATGCGTGCTGAATTAAAACGCAATAGCTTTAATTTGTGGCGCAAGCGAGTAAATAGTGGAGTTAGTCAAAAGCATTTGATGAAAAGGAGTGCTGAAATTAATAGGTTTAAATGTTCAAGGCAAAAAACAATTGCCATGAATAAAATTAGTAAGCGCTAATCAAACGATTTACACTTTTTACAAGTGAAAATTTTACATTTGATATGATCATCAATTTTTAGGTAAAAACTTTTTTGCTTTACAGGCATCGCTGCAATACTTCACCTCATCCCAACTACGTTCCCATTTTTTTCTCCAACTAAATGGACGACTACAATGCATACAAATTTTAGTAGGAAGGTTTTCTTTTCTGATATTTTTGTTATTGCTATTTTTCACATGATTCTTATTATACAATCATTTGCCTAAAAGTTAAATTTATTCTAGGTGTTTTGATTTTAGATGTTTTTGGCAAACAATGTAGCCAATGATTTTGAAGTTCACCTTTCATTTCAAGTAGAGATCCATTTTCAAGCAATTGAGATATTGTTTCTTTTGTAGTTTTATTTTTGAATGAAAATTTTCGGTCGGCACCAAGACTCAAGGAAGCGATTGAACTATTTGGTTTAATCGCTACTTCGTTATCAGCATGCCAGCCCATTGCCTCGTCACCATTATGGTATAAATTAAGTAAGCAAGCGTTGTAATGAGTATTTGTATAGGATTCAACAATACTTTTTATTTGAAGTAATACAGGAATCCATTGTATTCCCTTTTTTGTTTTTTGTGAGTAGCGATATTCAATATTTGAGTCACTGTAAAAAGCTACTTTTCTTTTGGTCGTAATTTCTTTTCCAAACATTACAACTACTTCATTTTTCCAATCAATATTGTTTATCAATTCTTCATAAAAAACGCTCATT
>JACCDI012167757.1_pt1 | contig 15086 bp, 11 predicted proteins | sample 7442791 | NCBI WGS metagenome assembly JACCDI01 (sample SAMN15323434, study PRJNA562643) | freshwater metagenome | isolation source: river surface water | place: USA:Blue River Watershed | collected 2017-08-15 | reverse complement strand
GTATGCCTGCCAAATCTGACCGGACAACGGGGCTATCAAGTCCTGAGTGTCTCCTTGCAACACAATCTGGCCATGCAGCAGCATGGCGACCTGCGGACACAGTTGCTCAATGTCATCGACAATATGGCTCGACAACAGTACCAGCCGATCGTGGCTGATCTCACAGAGCACATTATGCAGCTGTGCGCGCTCCTGTGGGTCCAGTCCGGCACTCGGTTCATCGAGGATCAACAGTTTGGGGTCACCAAGAAGCGCCTGCGCGATGCCAAAACGCTGGCGCATGCCGCCGGAAAAGTGCGCAACCGTTTTGCCGGCTACCGCGCTTAGGTTGGTCAACGCCAGCAATTGGTCGATCTGTTCGCGTCGCATGTTTGCCTGATGCAGGCCTTTGAGCACTGCGATATGTTCAAGCAATGCCCGACACGACAGGTGCGGATAAACACCAAATTCCTGGGGTAAGTAACCAAGTTGACTGCGCAGTCTCTCAGGCTCTTGCAGCACATCGATGCCATCAAACAGTAAAGTGCCGCTGTCTGCGCTTTGTATCGTTGCAATAGTGCGCAACAAACTGGATTTACCGGCACCGTTAGGACCGAGCAGACCGAAAAGCCCGCGTCCGGCAGACAGGTTTAGCTGACGCAGCGCTCGAGTACCGTCAGCATAAGTTTTGGAAAGTTGCTGGATTTGTAACATGTTGATGCTTCTATCTGTGGCAATAGCCGCAGAAGCTAAAGCCACAGCGTCATTGGGCTCAAGCGAATAATGACTAACTGTTTGTTTGCAATGACCAAACCGTAAAAATGGCTTGAAACCGGTTCGTCAGGCCAAAACCGGTTTTTGTCAGCGAACAGATGACAATCATCATGCGGATAGGCAGTATAAGCGCCTCGCTCCTCAACTATTTATATTGATTAATTGCGCCGATGAAATTTGCTGATGTGATAAAAACCGACCATCTTCTGGCGCTATTACCGGTGCTGCTGGCTTGGTTGTGGGTGCTGGTGTCACCGCAAATGTTGCCTGCTGATGTCGCCGACTACAATCAGGCCCCGCCGTTATTGACCGCAGTATTCAGCTCTTCACTGTTGTATTTGCCGTTGCTGTTAGTCCAAGGCTGGCTCAGCCGGTGCCTGCAGCCAGCAGACGGCTCGGCTATGTCGGGACAAGGCACCGCAGCACTTGGCCTGATTTGGTTTGCCGCCTTTTTGCTATATCCGGCGTGTTGGTGGTATTGGAGCCAGACTGGCACTCTGGCGTTTCGCTTCGAGGCCACAGACTGGCAGCTCGTAGCCTTTTTATCGTTGTTATATTGGTGCCATCAGGCATACCAGCGTCGGCAACGCAGCGGGCCGTTGACTGGTTGGTCACGGCTCTGGTCGCTGGATGCGGTACTGCTGTTTTTACTCACTATCTGGACTTTAGCTTGTGCGACATTACTAACTTCCCACCCGCCCGGTTTCGCCGTTCAGCCGATCCCAGTGCGTTTGGACTGGGATCGGATCATTGCAGAACCGGTTTTGTGGCTTTGGTATCTGTGTCAATTTGCCATGCTGGCAAGCACGATGTTTGGCTGTTATTGGCTGACTAGGTATCTGCTGATCCGCCGAGTACTGGCGCGGCACGGGCTACTGCCCTTTACGCTGCTGAGTTTGCTGTTGCTGCTGCTGACTTATGCACCACTGAGCTGGCTGTTATTGCAGCTACCAATGAATCAAAGCGTGGCGGTGCCTGCTGTACCGGGCGGCAGTCAAAATCCCTTTGACTGGTACAACTTTAATTTTATGCTCTTGCAGTGGCTATTCACGACGCCGCTGATCCTCGCTTTTGAACGCCAACAACAAGACAGCGCACTGGCTCAGTTGCGCCATCAACAGGTCCACACTGAACTGCAATTACTGCAGCAGCAAATCAATCCGCATTTTTTGTTTAACACTTTAAATAACTTGTATGCCTTGTGTTTGCTAAAGTCAGACGCTGCGCCGCAGTTGGTACTGAAGTTGGCAGAATTGCTGCGCTACGTGGTGTATCAGGGCTCAAAAGCAGAGGTCAGTCTTGCCGAGGAGCTGGACTATCTGCAGCATTATCTAGACCTGCAACAACTTAGAGTCAGTAACAAAACCAGTCTGCATGTCGATTTTTCGCTTTCGCGAAGTCAGCCGCTGTTGCTGCCACCACTGTTAATGATCATGCTGGTAGAAAATGCCTATAAACATGGTGTGGAGACAAGCACTGCCCCCAGTCAAATCTGGCTGTCGGCAACTGTCAATCAGCAGCGCTTGATTTTCATTTGCCGGAACACGCTAGCTGAGCAGGTTGCAGGAGCGGCAGGGGTGGGACTTGAGAACCTGCGGCGGCGTTTGCAGCTGTTATACGGCACAGATTTTATACTGCATAGCGGACCTGCGACTGACGATCCCCTATGCTGGCACGCCGAATTACAGCTGCCACTGAGCCTTAACGGGGCAAGGAACAGCAAACAATGAGCCGCCCTTTGCAATTATTAATTGTCGACGATGAACCCTTAGCGCATCAAGTGCTATTGCATCACCTGACTGCTCATGCTGATTTTGCGGTGGTGGGCCACTGTTACAGCGCCGCAGAGGCGATGGCCGTCCTCGCAAAACAGCAGGTTGATCTAATGTTACTGGATATTCAGCTGCCAGTACTCACTGGGTTGCACATGCTCAAGCTGTTGGCAAAGCCACCGCAGGTTGTGTTAGTGACTGCTTATGCCGAATTCGCACTTGAAGGGTTTGCGCTCGATGTCACCGACTACTTGCTCAAACCAGTTAGCGGCGAACGCCTAGCCCAGGCGCTAGATAAAGTGCGTCGTCGAGCCGGTCTGCTTGCTGCCGCAATGCCAGCTGCAGACCCGGAGCCACAACAGATCGTGTTAAAAGTTGACCGGGAGCTGCGACGCTTTGATCTTGAAACGATTTGTTGTTTTGAAGGCTACGGTAATTATGTCAAGGTCTGGCAAGGCGAGCGGATGACATTAGTCAGTGCCACACTCAAAGCCATCGGCGAACAAACCGCCAGCCATGGTTTTGTCCAGGTCCATAAATCTTTTCTGGTGAACCCGCGTCAAGTGCAAAGCCTTGACAGTCAAAACCTGCGGCTTAGTAACCAACAGCAAATTCGCATTGGCGAAGCCTTTAAAGAACAAGCTCGGCAGCTATTGACGCTGCGCTAAATCATTCTGCGGTCCTCGCGCTAAAGAGCCGCTGCCGCGTCCCCACATAGCGTCCGTATCGCATGCGCAAAACCACTTCGCAACCAAAAAAAAGGGCTGCAGATCATCCAATTCACTGCAGCCCAACGCTGTAAACTTGTTGAATTCTCGCTAGTTTTGCCCGAGGAAAAACTGCCAGATCTGCGTATTGGCGTCGATGGCGTTGGACGGCTGTTTGCCGCGCACTGGCTCGCTGCCGGGCCACGAATGACCGCCATTTTCCGTGGTAATTAACCGCAGCCGCGCATTGGCGTTTTGGTAGCTTTCAATTGTCGCACCCGGTAATTGCTGAATTTTCGCATCAACACTTTGCAACTGATTGCGCTCGCGCCAGCGCTTTATCGTTTCTGCAACCGAAGTAAACTCAGTGACTTTGCTTTCATCCCGAAACGCATCTTCACCAGCGCCGCCTTGGTAAAGCACGTGGGTATCATCGAGCGCATGGATATGTAAAATAGGGATGGCGCGACTTGGCCGGCACTGCTTGGTGTTATCGGTGCCTGCAACCGCGGCGATACCGGCGAAAGTATCGGCCATTTCACAGGCCACCCGGTGTGACAACATGCCACCATTGGACATGCCGCTGGCAAAGATTTGCTGCGGATTAATCACCAGTCGCTGCTTAACATCGGCGAACAGCGCTTTCACAAAACCGATGTCATCGACTTGCTCATCCCGAGCATTGCCACAGCAATTCCCAGCATTCCAAGTCGCCAAATTACCGCGCGGCAAACGGCTATACCCATTTGGAAATGCGACGACAAAGCCAAAACGATCAGCAGTTTCCCGCCAGCCATAAGCATCCGCCGCTTGCTGCATATTGCCGCCGCCACCATGGAAAAACAGCAATAACGGCGCAGGTTTACCAAGCTCGACCGAGCTTGGTACATAAAGCAAATATTTGCGTTTATCGGCAAGGGTAATTGGATACTCGCCAGCTTGTTGCAGTTGCGCCACTGGCGTCGCGGCTTTGCGCCCTAACGCTGAAGCAGGACCCGCTAGCGCTATTGATAGCAGTAACAACAGACTTGGCATCGCCTTTTGGCAATAGCGCCAATATTGTTGAAAGCCTCGATTGACCGTTAATCGCTTTTGCATGACATCACCTCCTTGGGAATGACTCATGCTGGCGAAAAATTGCGCTGCTGGCAATCAGGCTTACACAACATTTACTTGGCATTGACTTAGGCCTGTAATTCCCAGCAATTAATGGTGCGAATGCGCATCCTCATGTTTATGCGGCTCGTTGTGTTCATGCTGCTCATCATGGGTTTTATCATGATCATGGTGCTGATGAGGCTCAGCCGCAGGTTTTGGCTTTAATGGTTGGAAATTCATTTGCGCAGAACTGTTATCGGCAAAAGTGACCGCCAAAGTTGCTTGCAACTCAGGACTTGCGGTAAAAGCCGCATTGCCTTGCAACACATTCTCGCCATCCGCAGTTAATTTCACCAAGACTGGTTTGCCATTAGTTTTCAGCAGCAACTGCGCCTTCATGCCGCTATTTTTGGCGACTACACCGGCATGGTCAGTCAGGTACACTTTAACTACGGATGATTTGTCGGCAGTCGCGGTTGGCGATACCACCAATTCAAAATGATAAGCTCCGCCCATGCGCAATTGGCCGCCGTGAGCCCCCGGCACTGTATCTAAATAATCGTCAGTGTGCGCAAAGGTTGGTTGCATACAAGCAGCAGCCACTAAACACAGCGCGAAAACTTTTGCGTATATCTTCATAAACTTATCTCCTAAATATAATCATTGGTTTTGGATGACGCATCAGAGGTTTCCAGCAACCCATCATCGGCGCCATTCCCCGTTAATTGCGAGGGCGATTGCTGCAGAAATTTCTGCACACTGCGCTTGCCATAACGCCAAAACATCAAAGGCGTGAGCAAGGTATCTAAAATGGTGGCGCTGATGAGCCCACCAAAAATCACCACAGCCACCGGATACAGCAATTCTTTGCCCGGTGCATCGGCGGTTACTAACAGCGGCAACAAGGCGAAAGCAGCGACTAAGCTGGTCATTAACACCGGCGTTAAGCGCTCAAGCGCACCGCGGATAATTAACGCCTCGTTGAACTGCTCACCCTCAAATTTCAGCAGGTTAAGGTAATGGCTGATTTTTAAAATACCGTTCCTAGTCGCAATCCCCGACACCGTAATAAAACCAACCATCGCCGCAACAGAAAGTGGCTGTCCGGAAAGCCATAGCGCCAGCACACTGCCAATCAACGCCAATGGAATGTTGGCCATAATCATCCAAGTCAATGGCAATGACTGGTAGCGGCTATACAACAGCATAAATATCAACAACATCGATAACATCGCCAGCACTGCCATAGTGCGGCTCGCTTGTTCTTGCGCCTGAAATTGGCCTTCGAGCTGAACAAAATACCCCTCAGGCAGTGGCAACTTCGCAATCACTTGGCGAATATCGGCCAAGGTATGCGAACGATCACCTTGGGTGTTGGCCGAAAGCACCAAACGGCGTCTGGAATTCTCCCGACTAATTTGATTCGGGCCATCACCTTGGGTGATGGTCGCCACTTGCGACAATGGAATGCGACCTTGGTTGGTTTCAATTAAAAGCTCCGGCACGCTTTGTGGCGAACGGGCAGACTCAGGCAATTTCACCAGCAAGGCAAATCGACGATTTTGCTCAATGATTTCAGTTACTTTCACGCCATCCAGCAGCTGCTGCAATTGATTGAGTAACTGACCCGGCGTGACACCCAGCGCGGCCGCGCGTTGGTAATCCAGTTGGATTTTCAACTGCGGGATCAATACCTGTTTCTCTAGCTGCAAGTCGGTGAGGCCAGGGACATCGGCCAACTCAGTTTGCAAGCTTTGCGCTAATTGCCGCAGCACGGTTAAGTCGTCACCGAAAATCTTAATCGCAATTTCCGCACGCACGCCTGAAAGTAAATGATCGAGTCGGTGTGAAATCGGCTGCCCGACACTCACGCTGGCTGGCAACACCGCTAATTGTTGGCGAATAGCCGCCAGCACTTGCGCACGGCTGCGCTTTGATGGTCGCAGATCGACGTCAATTTCACTGTAATGCACGCCCTCAGCGTGCTCATCAAGCTCAGCGCGGCCAGTGCGACGACCCACTTGCACCACTTCCGGTACCGCCATTAATTCCTGCTCAGCAAGCTGGGCAATTTGCACCGAAGTTTCCAGTGAAGTGCCTGGTTTCGCTTGCACGTTGATGGTCAAAGTGCCTTCGTTAAACGGTGGCAAAAAGGTGCGCTCGAAGGTTGGTAGCATGGCAATTGCCACCAGCACCGCAATGCCAGCAGCTGCTAACAGACCGCGTGCACGCGGCAAGCTCCAATGCAAAAGGTGGCTGTCCCAGATTTTTAACTGGCGCACTACTTTGCTATCACCATGCGAAATTGCAGGCATCTTTGGCAATAGGTAATAACACAGCACCGGCGTCACGGTCATTGCTACCGCCATACTCGCCAATATCGACACCACGTAAGCAATGCCAAGCGGCGTAAACAGTCTGCCTTCAATACCCGATAACGCAAACAGCGGCAAAAACACCAACACCACAATCATGGTGGCGTAAACCACACCGCTGCGAACTTCCATCGAGGCATTTAACACCACTTGCAAGGCTGACAACGGTTTGGCTTTTTGCCGATTTTCTTTTAAACGGCGCAATACGTTTTCAACATCAACGACCGCATCATCGACGAGTTCGCCTAGCGCAATCGCCAAGCCGCCCAGCGTCATGGTGTTGATGGTTAACCCCAGATATTTAAAAATCAGGATGGTGGTTAATAACGACAGTGGAATGGCCACTAACGAAATCACGGTTGTGCGGCTATTCATTAAAAAGAGTGCCAACACCACCACGACCATTAAGGCGCCATCGCGAAGCGCTAAGGTCACGTTATCGATGGAGTTATCAATAAAATCGGCTTGGCGAAATAAAAACTTTGGTGACGTTAGGCCCGGCGGCAACTGCCGTCCCAGATCTGCAATAGCCAGTTCTACCTCAGCGGTAAGCGCCAAGGTGTCCGCGGTCGGCTGCTTTTGTACCGACAAAATTACCGCAGGTTGCCCTTGGTATCCGGCATCCCCGCGTTTTACTGCAGCAGCGATGCCAATGTTTGCTACTTGCTGCAACTGCACTGGCGGCTTGCCATCAACAGCCACTAATAACGACTTCAGATCTGCCAGATCGTTGCTGCGGCCTAACTGGCGAATGAGATACTCCTGCCCTGCGACTTGTAAAAAACCACCGCTGGTATTGGCGCCAAAACTTTCGAGCGCCGCGAAGACTTCGACTTGGCTCACGCCAAGCTGCTGCATTTGATTTAGCTTGAGTTCGACGCGATATTGCCGAACTTCGCCGCCAATCGGCACCACTTGTGCAACACCTGGAATGCTAAGCAGCCTTGGCCGAACCACCCAATCCGCAAATTAGCGCACCGCCATCGGGTCCACGTTGGCTGGGTCTATCGGTAAGGCGATTAATAAAATTTCGCCCATAATCGACGACACTGGCGCCAATTGCGGCACTACGCCGTTTGGCAACTGGCTTTGCACCTGACTCAAGCGCTCAACCACCATTTGGCGATTACGGTAGATATCACTACCCCATTCAAATTCTAAATACAGCACTGATAAACCAGCACTTGCCACAGCACGCACTCGGCTCACGCCCGGCATACCACTCAGCGCCTGCTCGAGTGGCAAACTCACCAGTTGTTCGACTTCTTCCGCCGCCATACCACCGGCTTCAGTGAGCAAAGTGACAGTCGGCTTGTTTAAATCCGGAAATACATCAACCGCACTTTGCTTCATCGCGACAAAGCCGGCGATGCTGAGTGCTAAGGCAAAACCCAATACTAATAAGCGTTGCTGCAGACTTTGGGTGATTAGCCAATTAAACATTGCTTACCTCACCTGCGCTAACAATTGCACGCCTTGCACAACAACGCGGGCGCCACTTTGCAAACCACTAGTCACCAACACCCGATCAGCATCAAGCGGCTGACTGGCAACTCTAACTAATTGAAATTGTTCAGGCTCGGTATGCACCCACAGCGCTTGTTGACCATCATCTAGTTTCAATAACGCGGCTTTTGGCACGGCGATGCCTTCGATTGCTGCGCCTTGTGGCAGCAACACTTCGATTGGTTGCTCGGCGACCAGCTGCTGGGCATTGTTGTTGTCCATGCCCGCATTTGCGCTACTCGCAACCTTAAACCACAGCGCAATACTCTGTTGCTGCATTTCCTGACTATGACCGACATATTGCAACGACAAGCTCTGGCCTTTTAACGCTTGAGCACTGACAGCCGATGTATCGATGGTGCGGGCGCTCACTTTCGACTCAGCATTGAGTCCATTTGGTAGCGTGAAAGCTTTGGCTTCGACCCACCAAGCAGTTGGGTTTTGTAAGCTAAACAACAGCTGTTTGGGCTCAACCACTTCGCCGACACTCACCGCGGTTTTGCTAACCACGCCGCTAATGGTGGCGATGACAGGGATGGCTTGATTCACACTCTTTTTGATGTGCTCACGCCGACGTTCAAGCGCCGCGAGCTCAGTTTGTGCGGTTTCTAATTCAGCTTTCGGCACAGCGCTTTGCAGCCGCGTAAAGCGTTGCACCCGGTCACGCGTGATGCGAATAAGCGCATCGATTTCCGCCAGCAAGGCTTGTTGGTTACCTTGTTCAATCGCGATATCGACCGGTTGTAACCAGGCCAAAATTTCGCCTTGTTGCACTCGTTGTCCTGGCATTGGCAGACCTTCAGCCGGAGCCAGTAACACCGCCAATTGTGTTGATTGCACAACGCCACTGGCGCGCGGATCGGCGATCACTTTGGCTTGCAGGATAGTACTTGCTTGTTGCGGTGCGGTTTTGACTAACTCGGTCGTCAGCGCAAAATGTCGCTGCAATTCCTTTGGGAAAAACAGCTGACCATCGGCCAAACGTCGTGGTGCCGCCGAATTGGTTGCGGTGCTGCTCAATGCCGACTTCTCTGAACTTGCGGTTGGCATCGCCTCATGCGCCCACAGCGGTTTTGCAACCAAACCAGCAACAACACAAATCAGGACAGCCACTTTTTTCAACAAAGCTGGACAGCCACCTTTTAATGCGACAAAGCCGGACAGCCACTTTTTCAGATTTGTGGCTGTCCTCATTTGAATGGCAAATTTGTGGCTGTCCGCATTCATTTTTTGGTGGCTGTCCACAATTAGCGGGCTTGATGCAGTCAAGTGTCTAACGCTCATTGCTGTGATCCTTTTAACCAAGTGGCGATTTGTTGGCGTCGCCACAACAGCAGCAATACTAACAACGAAGCACAAATAACCGCGGTCAACCAACCGGGCCAATACGCCGGAAAATCATCGAGATAGCCATGATTGTGTTTGCTAGCCGCTGCTGGCGTTGGCCGAATTAAATCCGTGACCAACAAATCCACTTGCTCGCCAACTTGAATGACAAAAGTTAAGGCAACGCGTTCGCCAAGTTCAAACGGCAGCACATAGACACCGGCGCTTTGCTCTTTGGCGGTGGCATTAAAGTTATCGCCGGAAACCTCAATCTGCGCGCCAGTGACAGGCAGATTGCTGGCGTAATCGTCTAAATAGATTTGTAGCTCACCGGTTTGGTGTTTCGGGTTATCTTCGGTGGTCGAAGGATTGTCTTCAGCGTGGATAGCCTTCTGCTGCCACACCAAGACCAACTCAAATTGTTCAGAATGAGCGCTCGCACGCGCCATCGACTGGTTAGACTCAATGCTGAGCAGAGGTTTTACCGGCGTTTCATCGTGGCCGGAATGCGCAAAAACATTGGCAGCAAATAATGTTGTGAATACTGCAGTGAGTAACCCCATGCTTACCAATTTTGAACGATGACCGCGACGCACTTGCACCTGTTGCTGCCGGAACTCTTTGCAGAAAAAAGCCACTATTTCATCCCACTACTGTTAGTTGAGCAGTCATAGTAAAAAACAGTGGCTGTCCAAGACATGACTTCCAGATGACAATCTTGTAATCTTCGGGTCATCTAGTTGATTGGGAAAGGCTGTTAAGCTCAAACAAGGCTTGAGGTTTTACCCCCAGTTATCTTTCATCGATGATGAGTCAGAGGTAGCGCCATAACAACTCGGCCTTGAAAGGAATATTAATGCGGATCTTGATTGTCGAAGACGAATTAAAAACCGGTGATTACCTGAAACAAGGCCTGTGTGAAGCAGGTTTTAACGTCACGCTCGCCCGTAATGGGCTCGACGGCTTTCATTTGGCCATGACTGAGTCTTTTGCTTTGTTGATTTTAGACGTGATGTTGCCGGATGTTAGCGGCCTTCGCATCGTCCAATCCATTCGCGAAGCGGGCAATATGACGCCAGTACTGTTTTTAAGCGCGCTTGATACGGTCGATGATCGAGTGCGCGGTTTAGAACTTGGCGCCGACGATTATCTAGTCAAACCTTTTGCCTTTAACGAGTTACTCGCCCGCGCCCGTACTTTATTGCGCCGCGGCGCCTCACAACCTGCGGTGCAACGGCTGCAAATCAGCGACTTAGTGCTCGACCTTGGCAAACGACAAGCGCTGCGCCAAGGCAAAAAAATCACCCTCACGCAAAAAGAATTCGCCTTGTTAGAACTGCTGATGCGCCGTGAAGGTGAAGTATTACCACGCTCATTAATTGCATCGCAGATTTGGGACATGAACTTTGATTCTGACACCAACGTGATTGACGTCGCGATCCGCCGTTTACGCGGCAAAATCGACGATGATTTTAGCCAAAAACTTATCCATACCGTGCGTGGCATGGGCTATAAAATCGAGGCGCCGCTGTCTGATGACTCCAACTAATTCGCCGCATCAGCAGAAAGCGCGTGCGCCCATGTCATTAACCAGCCGAGTGATGCTGTTTGTCGCTGTAGCCGTGTTCGTCTGCAGCGTGGCGCTCGGAAGTTTGTTGCAAAGCGCCATCAAAGAACACTTTGCCGAACAAGATGCCGAAGAATTACAAGTCGTCGCCGATTCAGTGCGGAAAATCCTGCAAAATAGCAACATTAGTAGCGAGCAATTACCCTCAGCACTGGCTTTGGCGGTAGTTGGCCATCACGGTGTTTACTTTCAGGTCAGCGCCAATGCGCAAACGCTTTATCATTCCCCAGGCAGTGACTTGGCCTGGCTGTTAACTCAGGTAACTCCTCAGCAAGCGGTTGATGCCGAAGCATTATCAAGTTGGCAATCGGCAGAGAAAACCTTTCGTGGCACCGTCATTCAAGGGCCAGCGCAAAGCAAAATTGCCGTCGCCACCGAAATTGATTTCCACCTACATTTTTTGCATCACTTTAATGATGCTTTGTGGCTGACAGTCGCAGGCTCGGTAGTCTTTACCTTGTTTGCTGCGTGGTTGGGGGTTCGCCAAGGTTTAGCACCATTAAAGCAGTTCTCCGACAATATCACCCAAGTTCGCGCAGATCGCTTGCAACTACAGCTAGATCCCGCAACTTCTCCGGATGAACTACGCGATTTAGTGCAAGCATTTAACCAAATGATGGCGCGTTTGGAGCATAGCTTTCAGCAGTTGGCGAACTTTTCTGCCGACATCGCCCATGAACTGCGCACTCCCCTGACCAATATGATCACGCAAACCCAAGTAAGCCTTGGCAAAGATCGCAGCTCTGAACAATATCGCGATTTATTGTATTCAAATCTAGAAGAACAAGAGCGGCTCGCGACTATGGTCAGCGATATGTTGTGGCTCGCAAAAACCGATCACGGTCTGATAAAACCTGCGTTTAAGCCTTTGAATTTGCGCACGGAATTACAAGTGGTGTTCGACTTCTTTGAATCTTGGGCCGAAGACAAACAACTGCAATTGCAGATTTCTGGTGACGCACCCGCCCTTGCTGGCGATAAAGACATGCTGCGCCGCGCCTTTTCGAATTTACTGTCGAATGCAATTCGCCATGCCAGCGCAAACTCGCGCATTAACGCTGATTTGTCTTATTCCGCCACCAGCGGTTGGACAATCGCGATTAGCAACTTTGGTGATGCTATTGCCCCAGCGCATTTAGCCTGCCTATTTGACCGGTTTTATCGAGTTGACCCATCACGTCAGCGCCAAGGCGAAGGAGCTGGTCTTGGACTTGCTATCGTTAAATCTATCGTTGAACTACACGGCGGCACTATTTTTGCGAGCTCAGAAGTTGCGGGCTCTGAAGTTGCCATCTCTGAAATGGCGAGCTCTGAAGTGGCAACAACAGCGCAGGCAGCAGAGCAAAAAACCAAAGCAGCATTAGTGACTTTTGTTATCCAAATCGCCGCGAATTAGGCTAGAACACTGAGCTCAAATTCGCCTGAGCATTGCTGCATACGAATTCCTTTGGCGCAAATTGCTATTTATCCGCTGTCCCTCTAATGTGGGGCATTCAGGTGAATAAAATTCAAGCGTTCAGAGGATGCCATGCGTAATACTTTTCCACCAAAGCTCACTGAGTTATCGAAAAATTACGCCATCATGGCTATGGCATCTTCAGTAGTCTTACTTACCGCGTGCGGCGGCGGCACTGAAACGCCACCGGTAGTAGTTCAGCCGCCAGTCGCTATCACCGCAACATTAACTGCCACAGTTTCCGGCTTACCTACCGGCAGCAACCTCAGTTTGCAACTCGATAAGCAAACAGTGAGTACCAGCAGCAATGGCGTGGTCAATCTCACCAGCAGTTGGTCGCCAACTCAAGCCTATCATGTCAAAGTTGCCAGCCAACCAAGTGGTGCTTATTGCACAGTGCAAAGGGGTATCGGCAAGCCGCTGACAGCGAGCACCAGCTCGACCATTAGTGATATTGAAGTCAAATGCGAAAGCGGCACTGCGGCTGCCACCGCAGAGCTGTTTGATGCCGACCAATTTCCAACGATGCGGCTCACGGTCAGTGTCGATGAATGGGAGGCTTTTGCCTTTTCGCTGCGCCGCACCGGCAATCAAACCGATTTATATCGCATCGGTAAACTCGACTATCTGGATAATAAAGGCGTGGTAAAACAAAGCATTGATAACGTCGGTTTTCGCATGCGTGGCAATACCTCTCGCACCGATCCGGAAGTTCGCAGCGGCAATCTCCCCTACAATCCGACACGTTTTCATTGGAATTTAAAATTCGATGAGACTTTTGAAGACGACGAAAGTGTTTACTCTTGCATCGATAGCAGCGGCAACCCAACCAAAATCAACAGCAGTAGCTGTTTCAACCGGGTTGCTCGCGATATTCCTGCCATTGCCGCCAATGACAATCGCACATTTTTGGGCCTCGAGAGCATGGCGCTGAAGATGAACAAGGACGACCCAGGCTATTTGCATGAGATGTTGGCTTACACAGTGTTGCAAGATCATGGCGTTGCGACCGGGCGCGCGAACCATGCGGCCTTGGAGCTCGTCATCACACCAAGTGAAACCAGCACTACTTTATATGGTCGAGCATTGCCGCAAACTCACCAAATGGGCGTATTCACCATGGTGGAACCGGTCGATAAAGTGCTGGTGAAAAACCGCTATGGCAAAAATGGTTACCTGTTTAAAGTCGGTGTCAGCAATCTCGCGCAGCCGACACCTACAGATTGTCTCGATTACAACCCGGCGTTACATGGTCATCAAAATGGTCGCTACTGTAATGTCGGTGTCGAAGTGATAGATCCGGTCAGTCGGGCGGACTGGCTTGGCGCCGATAAAGTATTAGACGTCAATTATGTGAATAATCATACCGCGGGTAGCAGTAGCCAATTTGCTGCGTATAAACCAGCTTTTGATTTAAAAACTAAAAAAGACGAAATTGTTGTGGCGCGCACCGAACTCAACAAACTTATGCAATTGATAAAAAGTAACCCAAGCCAACTTCAATTGGCACAAGCGCTGGATGTCGATTCGTTTATTAAAGCGCAAGCGGCCGATATCGTGTTAGGGGCAGTCGACCACTATGTGCGGATCGCCAACAACTATTATGTCTACCTCAATCCAACCACGAAAAAATGGGTTTATCTAACCTATGACTATGATTTCAGCTGGCGTAACAACCACCCACAAGGCTGGACGACCAGCCCAATTCCAGTGTTTGATGATGTTGCATACAGCACTATTTTTAGTGGCAGTGGCAATAACTGGAACAGCCGCCATTTCGGCAATGAGCCGGTGCTTTATAACTTAGTATTTGCGGATGCCAATAACCGCCAGCAACTGCTTACTCAAGTGGCGCAATTGCGCAAACGTTGGCTGGATTGGGAGCACCGTGTGGAACCTATCAGCCAAGTTTGGCTGACTAAAATTACCGACTCAGTAAATCGCACTAGCGCCAGCAGTGAATTTCCAGATAGTAGCTTTCGCCCGCAAGCCGTGCTTGGTGGTAGTTATGATTATTTGCTGTGGGGACAAAGCAGCACGTCGACCGACACCCTTCGTAACTACGTGATCCAGCGAAACAATACCTTAGCCGCAGAAGCGCCTTAAGTTTCTGCCGTCAATGGCACCGAACTCTCGGTGCCAACTGCGATTTTACTGCGCAAAGTTTCAGTGCTTTGCTCGCACAAACTTGTGAATGCTGTCGCCATCATCTACTTTCAAACAGCGTCTTAGCGGACTAACTAGGTTGGCAATATTACTGCCGGCACTTAGTTACCGCCGCTATTGTAGTTCGTAAACTTACCATGGAAGAGACTCTAATGAAGACCATACTCGCGATAGTTAGTGCCGGATTATTGATGACTGCAACAACGCCGGTAATAGCACAAGACACTGAAAGCACAGGCAAACCAGGTTTGGCCGCATCCGCGCGCATCGGTACTTTGGGTTATGGCGCCGAAATTGACT
>JACCDI011705522.1_pt1 | contig 15094 bp, 14 predicted proteins | sample 7442791 | NCBI WGS metagenome assembly JACCDI01 (sample SAMN15323434, study PRJNA562643) | freshwater metagenome | isolation source: river surface water | place: USA:Blue River Watershed | collected 2017-08-15 | reverse complement strand
CTCCCTAAGTCCAAGACCGACCCAATTTGGAAGCGCTTTTCCCAAGCGCGCGCGAAGTTCGAGAGCGGTCGTCGCGCTTACTTCGCTTCCCTTGATTCAAAATTCAAAGAGGCTAAGTCTGCAAAGTCAAAGCTTGTTGAAGCAGCAGAAGCACTGGTTGAAAAGGGTGGCGACGCAGCCTTGAGCTATCGCAAGCTGCAAGATGAGTGGAAGCTGGCTCCCCGAGCTGGAAAGGCTGAGGATGCCCTATGGGCTCGTTTCCGTGCGGCCGGAGATGCAATCTTCGCTGCCAAGAAGGAAAAGGACTCCGAGCTTGCGGTGGAGCACAGCGCAAACTTTAAGCTCAAGCTAGAACTGATCAAAGAGGCCGAAAAAATCGATGTAGCGAACCTTGAGTCCGCCAAGAAAGCCATGTCTGATATTCAGTCTCGCTGGGTCAAGATCGGCCATGTTCCAAAAGACAAGGTCCGAGAGGTGGAAGACAAGTTGCGCAAGGTCGAAAAGAGCATTTCTGATGCTCAGGCCGATGCTTGGAAGCGTTCTGACCCTGCGGCTAAGGCTCGAAGCTCTTCGCTAGTGCAGCAGCTAGAAGCCGCGATCGCTGATTTGGAAGCTGAGTTGAAGGCAGCCCCCGCTGCTAAAAAGAAGGACATTCAGGCATCGATTGATGCTCGCAAGTCCTGGCTAGATGCTGCCATTAAAGCTGTTGACTAAGAGCTCTTTACTCTAGACACTTCGTAAACTGCCTCGATTTTGCGCACCTGGTTTAGAAGGTGGTCAAGGTGCGTAGGGTCGGCCATTTCAAACACAAATCGGCTGAAAGCAACTCTGTCCCTCCCAGTTGAAACGGCTGCACTAAGAATATTTACGTGGTTCTCGCTCAGCACTCGTGTCACATCAGAGAGCAAACCAGAGCGATCAAGCGCTTCAATCTGAATCTGAACCATAAAGACTCCTCGCGAGTCCTCGGACCAGGAAACCTCCACGACGCGCTGTGGATTCAGGCTCTTGACGTTCTTGCAGTCACCTCGGTGCACAGATACGCCCTCGCCACGAGTAATGAAGCCAATAATTTCATCACCTGGCACCGGGGTGCAGCAACGGGCCATCTTGGTCAGGACGTCAGGTGAACCTTTGACGAGAACACCTTGGGATGAGCGCCTTGGACCTTTTAGGACCCTTGGAGTTTGTGGCAGAGTTATTTCTTCGGTGTCTGGATCACCGCCAAGTCCGCGGAGCTGCTTAATTCTCTCGATTACTGCCGTGGTAGAAATTTGACCCTGACCAATAGCAGTGAATAGTGCATTTACGTCCGATAGTTTCTGCTCCCCAACAATCTGTAGCAAGGTCTCAGAATTCAGCAGACTTTGAATCGGAAGGCCTTGGCGCCGCAACGCTTTGACCAACGCCTCCTTACCGTCTTCGGTGGCGTGTTCTTTGCGTTCCTGGGTGAACCAGTGCTTTATCTTTGCCCTAGCACTTGCTGAGCCGACAAAATTGAGCCAATCCTTGCTCGGTCCGGCTGATTCGGATTTTGAGGTGAGAATCTCGATCACATCACCGGCTTGCAGCTTGCTTTCCAGCGGAACTAATCGACCATTTACTTTGGCCCCAATGGTCTTGTGTCCGACCTGGGTGTGAACTGCATAGGCAAAGTCGATTGGGGTTGAACCCGCAGACAAACCGATTACCTTGCCTTTGGGCGTAAAGACATAGAGCTCTTTAGCTCCGATTTCAAAGCGAAGATTGTCTAAGAACTCACCAGGATCAGCGGTTTCCTCCTGCCAATCGCTGAGCTGCTTAAGCCAGGCAAAGTCAACTTCCTCGTCACCCGATTTGCCTGCCGCCGCTTTATATTTCCAGTGCGCAGCAACACCGTATTCCGCGCGCTGGTCCATCTCCTGGGTGCGAATCTGAATCTCAACAGCCCTGCCCTCTGGCCCCAGCACAGTGGTGTGTAGAGACTGATAGAGGTTGAATTTTGGCATTGCGATGTAATCCTTGAAGCGACCAGGTAGCGGAGACCACTTGGCGTGAATGGCTCCCAAAGCCGCATAGCAGTCGCGCACGCTCGAGACGATCACGCGAATGCCGACTAGATCATAAATATCGTCGAATTCCCTGCCACGAAGAACCATCTTTTGATAGATGCTGTAGTACTGCTTGGGGCGACCAGAAATCTTGGCCTTTACCTTGCCGTCCCTGAGCTCGCTGGAGATATCGTCAATAACCTTCTCGGTGTATTCATTGCGAGAAGGATTGCGTTGGCCAACCAAGCTCACGATTTCTTCATAGACCTTTGGGTAGAGCACCGCGAAGCTAATGTCCTCTAGTTCAACCTTGATGGCGCTAATTCCAAGTCGGTGAGCCAAAGGAGCGTAAATCTCCAAGGTCTCCTGGGCCTTCCGCTTTGCTGATTCGGGATTGACGAATCCCCATGTTCTGGCATTGTGTAGTCGATCGGCTAGTTTTATGACCAACACTCTGACGTCTTTGGACATAGCAACAACCATTTTGCGCATGGTTTCAGACTGCGCAGAATCGCCGAACTTCACTTTGTCGAGCTTTGTAACTCCATCAACCAAGAGAGCCACCTCGTCACCAAAATCCTGAGTCAACTGCTCTATTGAGTAGCTAGTGTCCTCTACGGTGTCGTGAAGTAAAGCGGCTGCTATGGTTGCCGGGCCAGATCCTAAATCCGCCAAAATCCTCGCTACGGCAAGCGGATGGGTGATGTAGTCCTCGCCAGATTTGCGCTTCTGACCCGTGTGATGAAACTCCGCGGTCTTGTATGCCTTCTCGATAAAAGCTGGGTCCGCTTTGGGGTGATTCAGGCGAACGATTTTGATCAGGTCATTGAGATCTGCCGAATACGCGGTAGAGGACCGAGTGAAAATTCTCGGCAGTCTTGACCTAAGCGATGATGCAATGCTGTCGGTCAATTCCCACTCCTAGGTATTGGTAGTGAGAAGTCTATTCGCGGTTAGCAGCAACCTTGTCAGCCGCCACCTTCAGTTTGGCTTCATTCTCACGAAGGTGAACATAGACCGGAGCGGCGAGGAAGATGGATGAGTACGTTCCCACGATGGTTCCAACGAATAGAGCCAACGCGATGTCACGAAGGGTTCCAGCACCAAGCAAGGTCGCGCCTACAAACAGAATCGAAGCCACCGGAAGGACCGCAACGATGGATGTGTTGATTGAGCGAACCAAGGTCTGGTTTACAGCCAGGTTCACCATCTCAGCAAAGGTTCTGGTCTCAGAATATTCGATCTCCAAGGTGTTCTCTCGAACCTTATCGAAGACCACCACGGTGTCATAAAGCGAGTAAGACAAAATCGTTAGAAAACCGATTACTGCCGCTGGTGTGATCTCGAAACCAACCGCTGCATAAACTCCGGCCGTTACCACCAAGTCGTGAGCCAAAGCAATTAGTGCAGCCGCTGACATCTTCCAAGAGCGGAAGTAAATGGCCATTAGCAGAGAAACTAGAACCAGGAACACAAGTAGACCAGTGAGGGCCTGACGAGTCACGTCAGCTCCCCAGTTAGGTCCAATAAAGCTGGAGGCAACCGCAGAGTCCGCCACCCCGTATGACTTGGCAAGAGCTAGTCGAGCTGCCTCGGACTCAACATCCTCCAGCTGCTCGGTTTGGATTCGGATGTCAGACACACCAACCTTGGTGGTTACGACTTCGACCCCAGGTACCACCGAATGGATTGCCTCTTCGGCAAGATTCAACGGCAGCTCTTGGGAGTTAGTAAGACGGAATTCGCTTCCGCCACGGAACTCGATTCCGAAGTTGAATCCACCGCGAAGGATAGGAAGCAGAATCGACAGAATTACTGCCACGGCAGCAAATGCGTACCAGAGCTTGCGGCGACCGACGAAGTCAAATGAACGCTCTCCAGAGTAGAGCTCGTTACCAATCTGCTTGAAACTAGTCATTTGCGGCCTCCTTGGCCTTGCGTTCTGCAATTGTCTGGCGCTTCTTGGCTTCCTTGGATGCCTTTTCTGCCTTGCCCTCAGCTAGTGATTCGCTAACCCGGAACTGAGCACGTCCTAGGTATGCGGCACGTGAAGCCGAAAGGTCGAAGCCAGACCACTTGTGTCCAGAAGCGAAGAACTTGTTTCTGGCAAGTAGCTGCAGCATCGGGTGGGTGAACAGCGACACGACTAGAAGGTCGATCAATGTGGTTAGACCAAGAGTGAACGCAAAGCCTCGCACCGACGAGCTAGTTAGCACGTAGAGCACAATTGCAGCAGTAATGCTCACGGCATCCGATACCAAGATGGTGCGAAGTGCACGTTTCCATCCGGCTTCTACTGCTACCTCAAGGGTCTTACCCTCACGTAGCTCATCTCGAACGCGCTCGAAGTAAACGATGAAGGAGTCTGCTGTCACACCAATTGCGACAATCAGACCCGCCACACCCGCAAGCGATAGGCGGTAACCTTGTCGCCAGCTCAGGAATGCCACAGCGAGGTAAACCAGAAGTGCAGCCACCATGAGGGAACCGAGTACAACAGACGCCAGGCCGCGGTACTGGAAAGTCATGTAGACCACAACAACGATCAAGCCGATAAGACCGGCGATCAAACCTGCGGCGAGCGAGTCCTCACCCAAGGTTGCGGAGATGTTTTCCTGAGATTGCACTTCGAAACCGATTGGTAGCGCACCATACTTCAACTGATCTGCAAGAACTGTTGCGGTGTCCTGAGTGAACGAACCGGTGATCTGCGCCTGACCATTCGTGATTACTGCATTGGTCGCAGGTGCGGTGATAACCAACCCGTCTAGAGTAATGGCGAATTGGTTCTGAGGCGATGGCAAGGTGAACAAGCGAGCAGTGACCGCACCAAATGCGGCAGTTCCCTCAGCATCGAACTCAAGGTTTACAGCCCAGTCGTTGGTGCTAGCACCGGTCTGGGTGGTCACGGTACCGGCAAAGGCGTTGGTGATGTTCAAACCAGCAACCTCGACGGGGCCAAGGATGTACTTCACTGATCCTGTGTCATCACAGGTCACAAGTGGCTTGGCAGGATCGTCCACCTGACCTGCGGTGCGGAAAGTCTTGGAGCAGTCGAGTGCCTCAAACTGGGCCTTCACCCTTTCGGTCACCCACAGCGCATCCGAGGCATTGGTGGGCGTTGCGCTAGGGGTATCAGAAAGCGTCGAGAAATCGATGGTCGCTGACTCAGTGATAGGTGTGCTTGCACCGAAAGTGATTACTGGGCGGAACTCTAGAAGTGCTGAAGCCTTGATTAGCTGCAAGGTGGTTGCATCCGGGGTTCCAGGGATGGATACCAAGATATTCTGCTCGCCCTGGATGCTCACCTGTGCTTCGCCAACGCCAGTGCCATCAATGCGCTGGCGGATGATCTCGAGAGCCTGGTTGAGCTGCTCCTGGTCAACAGTTTCGCCGTCTGCAAGGGTCGGGGTCAAAATGATTGAGGTACCGCCCTGCAGGTCCAAAGCCAGTTCTGGAGCATAGCTTGCACCCGGTTGTCCGGTGGCTACTCCCCAAATAATCAAACCAGTGAAGAAGGCAGCAATGCCTCCAATCCAGCCCAGCTTTCGTTTCGCTGACTGTGTGGTGGTGTTCTCTGCCATGTCTACTTAGCTTCTGTTACAGCTGGGGCAATGGCGCGAACTGCACCCTTCACTACCAACAGCTTGGTCTTTGGAGTGGACTCGATCACGATGTCGTCACCGTTGATCTCAATAACGGTTCCCTTGATGCCGGAGTGCAGGATAACGTTTGCACCTACTGCAAGTGCAGCCAGCAAGTTCTCAGCATCCTTTTTGCGACGGCGGTTCTGTTGCACCAATAGCAAAATCATTACGGCGAGCACGCCAAGCAGAATGTAATCCAAGGTTTTTCCTTACCGAACAGGTCCTTCGAAATTATAGGCGGTTTGGAGCCAGTTCGCTTCAGTTGGAGCTGATGTGAAGGATTCCGTTTTGGGTGATCTCGCGACCTCTTGGAGTGCGCTGTATAAAGCCGATTCGGATCAGATATGGCTCAATGACTGCCTCGATGGTGTCGGGCTCTTCACCGATTGCCACCGCTAGGGTGCTCAGTCCAACTGGCTTCGCTGCAAACTGAGTAGCTAAAAGCTTCAGAATTTGCCTGTCAACCCTGTCCAGACCCTGCTGATCAATCTCGAAAAGGGCCATGGCACCGTTCACTGATGCGATGTCGACCACCTCGTGACCATTCACGGCCGCAAAGTCTCGTACTCTTCGGAGCAATCTGTTAGCGATTCTCGGTGTACCACGCGATCGTTTGGCTAATGCGTCAATGGCAGTTTCGGTAAGGCTGATGCCAAGTCTTTCAGCCGATCTTGTAAGCACACCGGAGAGTTCCTCAGGCTCGTAGAACTCTAGAAACGCTGTAAAACCAAATCGGTCCCTGAGCGGGGTCGGCAACATACCGCTGCGAGTAGTCGCACCTACCAAAGTAAATGGCGATATGTCCAAGGAGATAGAGGTGGCACCAGGGCCTTTTCCGACCATCACGTCAACCCGGAAGTCTTCCATGGCCAAATACAGCATTTCCTCGGCACTGCGTGACATTCGGTGGATTTCATCGATAAACAGCACGTCTCCCGCTTCAAGGGCAGAGAGCATTGAAGCCAAATCCCCAGAGGACTGGATCGCCGGACCCGATGTCAGCCGCAGTGTTCGATTGGACTCCCTGGCGACAATCATTGCCAGTGTGGTCTTACCCAATCCCGGAGGGCCTGCCAGCAGAATGTGGTCTGGTGTTCGATTGTGAAGCTTTGCGGCGGAGATGAGAAGCTCGATCTGACTAACAACCTTCTGCTGCCCAACAAATTCGCTCAGGTTATTGGGCCTGAGCGTTTGCTCTACTTCTCGTTCGTCGCTTGTAGGTTCAATCATCGTTCGGCCAATTTGGATTTACCAAGAAGTGCAAGCGCTTGTTTGAGGGCCGCGGAGTTATCGAGCTCTTCTGGCAATTGAGTAAGGATCTCTCTAGCCCGAGCCTCGTCGGTTCCTAATTGCAACAGTGCTTCCAGCACTTGCGATCGTGGTGCTGAGCTTGAAAGGCCTACCTTGTTCGCCAACGAGATAACAATTAGTTTCGCGGTTTTCGGACCGATTCCGGAAATTGCTCTGAATGCCGCATCATCTTGACTGTTAACCGCATTTGCGATCTGCTGCGAATCCATGCCGCTGAGTACTGTCATCGCAAGCTTTGGTCCGATTCCGCTCACCGAGCAAAGTAGATCAAATGCCTCTTGTTCTCCATCGCTTTCAAACCCGAAGAGTGCCAAATCATCTTCCCGAACTACCAGCCTGGTAACTAGTTCGAGGTCTTGATTTTGCTTTAGCTTGATTGAGAATCTCGGAGTGATGGCGACTCTGAATCCAACCCCGCCAACCATAAGCGTCAGCGAGTCGGTGGAGAGCCTAGCGACTTTCCCAGAGAGAAGTTCAATCACGCACCTAACCTAGTCGGCGTGAGGCTTTTTTTGCGGCTGCGACCCACTGCTGCTGTGCAGAAGTGCCAACACTCACACCCCGTTTGGAGGCGCAGATCGCCACCGCTAGGGCATCGGCCACGTCGGCTGGTTTGGGAACTTGCTCGAGTTTGAGGAGGCGAGTCACCATCATGCCAACTTGATCTTTGGTTGCTCGACCATTTCCCGTAACAGCGGCCTTGACCTCGCTTGGTGTGAAGAACTGCAATGGGATACCGGCATCAAAGGCAATTGACATCAAGGCTCCGGAGACTTGCGCAACCCCCATCACAGACCTCAGGTTTGCCTGAGCAAACACTCGCTCTAGAGCAACCATTTCTGGTTTATGCTGGGCCACCAAATCTCTGAGTTCTTGGGCAATGGCGCCAACTCGGTCCCTTGGTTCTGATGTTGGCTGGGATTGGAACATTCCAAAGGTTATGGCGTGGTTTTTAGCAGAGTCGAATACGGCATAACCACAGCGAGTTAGACCCGGGTCGACTCCAAGAATGATTGCCATTAAGCCTCTAGGGCAGCCAATACCTCGGCGGAAATGTCCATGTTCGTGAAGACGTTTTGGACGTCGTCTAGATCTTCGATGGCGTCGATCATCTTGATGACCTTGGATGCCGTTTCAGCGTCTGCTTGGATCTTCATAGAAGACACAAACTCGACATCGGCTGATTCGTAATCGATTCCGTTGGACTGTAGGGCTGCTCGGGCAGCAACCATAGAAGAAGGGTCGCATGTCAAGACGAAACCATCGCCATTAGAAGATAGGTCTTCGACGTCATGTTCGATAGTGGCTTCCAAAATGGCGTCTTCATTGGCACCATCTACAACCACAATCACGCCTTTACGAGCGAACTGGTAAGAAACGGAACCTGGGTCTGCCATTGTGCCGCCGTTTTTAGTCACAGCAGTTCTAACCTCAGCCGCGGTGCGATTCTTATTGTCAGTGAGGCATTCGATCAAAATAGCAATGCCGTTCGGTCCGTAACCCTCATACATGATGTTGGTGTAGTCAGCACCCTCGCCAAGTGCTCCCGAGCCTCGCTTGATAGCGCGTTCGATGTTGTCGTTAGGTACGGAATTCTTCCTGGCCTTGTAGACCGCGTCATAGAGAGTAGGGTTTCCGTCAATGTCTGCCCCACCGGTTCGGGTCGCAACTTCGATGTTTCGAATGAGCTTTGCCCACAGCTTGGCGCGTTTGGCGTCGTTAGCAGCCTTTTTGTGCTTGGTGGTTGCCCATTTGGAATGGCCTGACATGAATCCCTCTTCTTAGCTAATGCTGTCTAGAAAAATTGAATGCAACCGCACACCGCCGGTTATCTCCGGGTGAAAGGTGGCACCGAACAAATTGCCCTGACGAACCGCTACCGGCTCTTTGTCTAAAGTGGCAATTACTTCCGCTTTTCCTACCGCCAAAATTCTAGGGGCTCGAATGAATGCAACTCGTTCAGTAACACCTGCGATATCGACATCAGCCTCGAAACTGTGGGTTTGACCCCCGTAAGCGTTTCTAGATGACTCTATGTCCAATCCCCCGACAAACTCTTGCCCCTGAACTGCTCCTTGGACTTTCTCACTAAGCATGATCAACCCCGCACAGGTTCCCAGAGTTGGCTTGGACTTTACGAATTCACGCAGTGCTGGAAACAGACCAAAGCTCTTTGCAAGATTCGACATCGCGGTTGATTCACCGCCTGGTATGACCAGGCCGGCTACTTTGGCCAGCTCTGACTCGCGTCTAACCGGAAGAACCGTGGCTCCTAAAGCCTCAAGCAGGAGCTTATGTTCGCGCCAATCACCTTGCAGCGCTAGGACGCCAACTAACAACTACCAACCACGCTCGCTAAGGCGGTGCGGTGCCGGTAGGTCATTCACATTGATGCCAACCATCGCCTCTCCAAGGCCGCGGCTAACCTCTGCGATAACCTTCGGGTCATCGTAGAAGGTGGTTGCCTTAACAATTGCCGCAGCGCGAGCAGCAGGGTTTCCGCTCTTGAAGATTCCGGAACCGACGAATACACCGTCAGCGCCAAGTTGCATCATCATTGCGGCATCCGCTGGGGTTGCCACACCGCCGGCTACGAAGAGGACGACTGGAAGCTTCCCGGTGTGAGCAACCTCTTTTACTAGCTGGTATGGGGCTTGTAGCTCCTTAGCCGCGACATACAGTTCGTCATCAGTCTTTGCGGCAAGAGCTCGAATCTCCGAAAGGATGGTGCGAATGTGCTTTGTTGCCTCGGATACGTCACCGGTTCCAGCCTCACCCTTTGAGCGGATCATCGCTGCACCCTCAGTGATGCGACGTAGCGCTTCACCTAGGTTGGTCGCACCACAAACAAAAGGCACCTTGAAGCCCCACTTGTCAATGTGATTGACGTAGTCAGCCGGGCTTAGCACCTCGGACTCATCAATGTAGTCAACTTCAAGTGACTGAAGCACCTGAGCCTCAACAAAGTGACCAATTCTTGCCTTAGCCATAACTGGAATCGAGACGGTGTTGATGATCTGGTCAATAAGGTCAGGGTCACTCATGCGAGCCACGCCGCCCTGAGCTCGGATGTCAGCTGGTACACGCTCTAGGGCCATTACGGCTACAGCGCCTGCGTCTTCGGCGATCTTGGCCTGCTCCGCAGTTACGACGTCCATGATCACGCCACCCTTTAGCATTTCTGCTAGGCCGCGCTTTACTAGTGGTGTTGCGTTTGAGTTTTCTGACATGGCTTAATCCTATTTATCGTTTGACCAGTTATTTGCAATTGTTTCCCTAACCTCGCTCAGCAGCCTAGGCATGGCCTTGGTTTTTGCGATGATCGGAAAAAAGTTTGAATCGTGATTCCAGCGAGGAACAATGTGCTGATGCAGATGCCCCGCGATTCCGGCACCCGCTACCTGACCTTGGTTCATCCCGATGTTAAACCCGTGTGTGCCAGAAACCTTCCTCAGAGTTCGCATTGCCTGCTGCGTAAGCAACCCAATCTCGGCCACTTCCTCTTCAGTGGCGTTGTCATAGGTGTCCACATGGCGATAAGGGCACACCAGCAGATGGCCCGCGTTGTAAGGAAATAGGTTCAAAAGTACAAAGCAAGTTTTACCGCGATAAACAATTAGGGCTTCGTCATCACTCTTATTTGGCCCCAGGCAGAATGGACACTCATCATCCGGTGGCTGCTGACCGGTTTGCAGGTAGACCAAACGGTGTGGAGTCCACAGGCGCTGAAAGTCATCTTCCATGCCCGACATTGACTCAAGGAAATCACTCATTAGACCTGGGTCTTTGACTCAATGGCGTCCAAGATGAGCTTAAGCGCTTCATCCTTGGAGAGGTCGTTCTCTTGAGAACCATCGCGGAATCGGAAGCTGAACGTACCATTCTCAACATCGCGTCCACCTGCTAGCAAGATAAATGGAACTCGGGCCAGGGTGTGATCTCGGATCTTCTTCTGCATGCGGTTATCGGAACGGTCTACTTCGACACGCACGCCATGCTGGCGAAGGACCGCAGCAAACTCATCCAGGTAATCCGCAAACTCATCAGCTACCGGAACAGCAACCACTTGCACCGGTGCTAGCCATGGCGGGAAGTGTCCTGCGTAGTGCTCAGTAAGAACACCAAAGAAGCGTTCGATCGAGCCGAATAGTGCTCTGTGAATCATGATTGGGCGATGACGTTCGCCGTCAGCACCGACATACTCTAAATCGAAACGCTCAGGTAGGTTGAAGTCAAGCTGAATAGTGGACATCTGCCAGGTGCGACCAATAGCGTCTCTGGCCTGAACCGAAATCTTTGGTCCGTAAAAGGCCGCTCCACCAGGATCTGGCACCAGGCTTAGGCCTGACTTTGTGGCCACCTCAGCGAGCGTGTTGGTTGCGCGTTCCCACAATTCGTCACTGCCAACAAACTTCGGATTCTCCGGGTCTCTGGTGGATAGTTCGAGGTAGAAATCGTTCAATCCGTAGTCTCGAAGCAATCCGAGCACAAAATCGAGCACTTTGGTTAGTTCGGTCTCTAGTTGGTCGCTGGAAACAAACAGGTGGGCGTCGTCCTGCGTCATTCCGCGCACTCGAGTCAGCCCATGAAGCACACCGGACTTCTCATAGCGGTAAACCGAGCCAAATTCGAACATTCTCAGTGGCAGTTCTCGGTAGCTTCGTGAGCGGGAGCGGAAGATCAGGATGTGGAAGGGGCAGTTCATCGGCTTCAGGTAGTAATCCTGACCCTGCTTGCGCAATGCACCGTCATCGCCATACTCCGCATCGAGCTTCATAGCTGGGAACATGCCATCCGAATACCACTGCAAGTGACCGGAGATCTCGAAGAGGTTCCCCTTGGTGATGTGAGGCGAATAAACGAATTCGTATCCGGCTTCTTCGTGACGCTTACGGCTGTAGTCCTCCATCACTCGGCGGACGATACCGCCCTTGGGATGGAAGACGGCCAAGCCAGAGCCAATTTCGTCAGGGAAACTAAAGAGATCCAACTCGACACCAAGCTTGCGGTGATCTCTTCTAGCGGCTTCTTCAAGGCGCACCAAGTGAGCATCGTGTTGTTCCTGGGTTGGCCAAGCCGTGCCATAAATTCGCTGGAGCTGCTTGTTGTTCTCATTGCCGCGCCAGTAGGCGGCTGCCGAGCGAGTAAGCGAGAAACCTTTGCCAATGCCTCTGGTGTTGGGAAGGTGTGGACCTCGGCACAAATCGCGCCATGCCACGGTGCCATCTGGGTTTAGGTTCTCATAGACCGATAGGCCACCAGCGCCGACTTCTGCTGCGCCCTCACCCACATCGGAACTCTTCAAGCCAATCAATTCCAGCTTGTATGGCTCGTCCTTCATCAGTTCACGAGCCTCGTCATCGGAAACTTCGCGTCTCACAAAGCGTTGGGATTTACCAACGAGTTCCTTCATGCGCTTCTCGATGCGCTTTAGGTCTTCGGGCTTGAAAGCTTCTGGAACATCGAAATCAAAGTAAAAACCGTCTTTGATAGGAGGACCGATGCCCAGCTTGGCAGGATCGAACATTTCTTGAACCGCTTGAGCCATAACGTGAGCGGTTGAATGCCTGAGGATGGAAAGTCCGTCGTCTGAGGAAATGTCTACGCCTTCGACCTTATCCCCGTCGGCCAATTTGTAGCTGAGGTCTCTCAGTTCGCCATTTACCCTAAGCGCGATTATTGAGCGGTCCTCGAATAGTCCAAAGCCATCCGCTCCCTCACTTACCTGGTGAGTTTTGCCTGCAAGTTCGATGTTCACACCCGCTCCTAACTCGTGAAGTCTAATCGCTAACGGTGAGGTGCGCCTTACTAGACAGTCCGAACTATTTCCCGTTGAATTCGAGTATGGAAGCAGCTGCAAGGGCCCTTGAGGTCAAGCTAAATTGGCTCAGAGCCGCCGTACTGGGGGCAAATGATGGGATCGTATCGATCGCTGGTGTTGTAATCGGCGTTGCGAGTGCCGGTGCGGATAAGGGAACGATTTTACTCTCAGGTCTCGCGGCCGTGGTAGCAGGCGCCATATCAATGGGAGGTGGCGAATACACATCTGTAAGCGCCCAGCGCGACACCGAGCTTGCTCATGGAAAGAATCCAAAGAACACGTCTGCTCCCCCTTGGCAGGCTGCGCTGAGCTCGTTCATTGCCTTTTCTTCCGGTGCAGCACTCCCAATGTTGGCCGTTTTAGGGCCATGGGACGACTACAGAGTTGAAGTTACTGCAGCCGCCGTAGTTCTTGCCCTTGCCACAACTGGTTTCTGGGCTGCCAAGGTTGGAAACGCCCGTGTGGGACGCTCTGTGCTGCGAAATGTTTTCGTCTCACTGGTAACTGTTGGACTTTCCTACGGAATTGGAACACTTCTGGGCGTTGCGGTCCTCTAGGTAAGTTACCCTTTTACGGTGTCAAAAATAGAGCGCTTTGATCTAGCCCTGGTCGGTGGGGGCATTATGTCTGCCACCCTCGGCGTTTTGATTAAATTGGTGAACCCAAAGGCGAAGATTGTTCTCTTTGAGCGATTAGATCAAGTAGCACTTGAAAGTTCGAACCCTTGGCACAATGCCGGAACTGGTCATGCGGCGCTTTGCGAACTCAACTACATGCCGGATAGTAAAGATGGTTCGCTCCCGGACCCATCAAAGGCAATCGCTATCAACGAACAGTTCCAAGTCTCTAGGCAGTTCTGGTCTGCCCTAGTTTCGCAAGGGGTGCTGTCCGCTCCGGAATCCTTTATCCGCACAGTGCCTCACATGACCTTTGTTAGAGGTGAAAAGGACGTTGACTACCTGGCTAGAAGGTTCGAAGCCCTAAAGGAACAGCCACTATTCGCTGGCATGCAGTTCAGCAAAGACCCGAAGCAAATTTCCAAGTGGGCTCCTCTTATCATGGAGGGTCGAGCCCAAGAGACCATTGCGGCCACCTTCATCGAGCAGGGCACCGATGTCGATTACGGTGCCATCACCCAACAGCTCATCGCTTGGTTGGTGAAAAAGGGTGCCCAGGTGGAAACCTCGGTAGAAGTAAACAACCTTTATCAATACCAAGACGGATCTTGGCAGCTCTCGCTATCAGGCGAGCACTATCAGCGAATCGTGTGCGCTAGCAAGGTTTTTGTCGGCGCTGGTGGTTGGGCACTAAAGCTTTTGCAAAAGGCTGGCCTTCCCGAGATTAACGGCTATGGAACATTCCCGGTATCAGGTCACTTCTTGCGCACCGACAATCCTGAGATTGTCGCCAAGCACCAGGCCAAGGTTTACAGCCAAGCTCAGGTGGGAGCTCCTCCAATGTCAGTCCCCCACCTAGACACCAGAGTCGTAGATGGAAAGGTATCGCTGCTTTTCGGACCATTTGCCGGATTGAATCCAAAGTTCCTAAAGTACGGATCTTTATTTGATCTGCCGCTCTCAATCAGACCTAGAAACGTCATCCCATACCTGTCTGTCGCACTTAAGAACTTTGACCTGGTCGCATACCTAATTAGGGAAGTTACTAAGTCTCGCAAGCAAAAGATCGATGGATTGCGTGAGTTTGTTCCCAACGCCAATGCCTCGGACTGGACGCTCTATGAGGCTGGTCAGCGAGCTCAGGTAATCAAGCCAGTCAAGGGTGGTGGAGTGCTTCAGTTTGGCACCGAAGTAATCGCTTCCAAGGACGGCACGATTTCCGGCCTATTGGGCGCATCACCGGGCGCTTCGGTATCAGTCTCGGTGATGCTCGACGTGATTGCGAAGATGTATCCAGAGCAGTCCGCCGCTTGGCACAAAGAGTTGACATCTGTTATTCCAGGACTGGGCAAGAAGTTGAATCAAGATCCAAAATTGGCGAAGAAGGTTCTCGCGGATACTGCCAAAACGCTAAAGCTAAAGGCTTAAACGAAAATCCCCACCTTCGGGTGGGGATTCTTTTTTGGTGGGCGATACTGGGTTCGAACCAGTGACCTCTTCCGTGTCAGGGAAGCGCGCTACCACTGCGCCAATCGCCCGTTTTGTTGCTTTGAGGTGAAGACGGGATTCGAACCCGTGTACACGGCTTTGCAGGCCGCTGCCTCGCCTCTCGGCCACTCCACCGTCTGTACTTAGGTGCTAGAGAGCGGATGACGAGACTCGAACTCG